>ERZ836939.1069-NODE-1069-length-33625-cov-10.685553_pt1 | contig 33625 bp, 31 predicted proteins | sample MGYA00519912_ERZ836939 | MGnify/ENA primary metagenome ERZ836939 (study PRJEB31850, sample SAMEA3708810) | human gut metagenome | biome: human gut; feature: human-associated habitat; material: faeces | place: China | collected 2014 ...
GCCGCGGTTTATCCGCGGGCTGTACCGCGGCTTTGCGATCCCCGGCCATCTCGCCGGACAGATCGTCCGCAAGGGCATGCCGCTGCTCGTGAACGAGATGTTCTGGTCGCTCGGCATGACGATGCTCACGCAGTGCTACTCCTACCGCGGGCTGGACGCCATTGCCGCGCTGAACATCAACTCCACGGTGCTCAATCTCTTCAATACCGTTATCTTCACGATGGGCAACACCGTCGGCATCATCATCGGCAACCTGCTCGGCGCGGAGGAGTATGACCGCGCGCGGAATTACTGCCCGAAGCTCGCTGCGCTCAGCTGCGCGGCCAGCGCGGCGGTCGGCGTTGTGATGTTCCTCGTCGCGCCGTATGCCCCGCGGCTTTACAACACCTCCCACGAGATCATGACGCTCGCCGCGTCGCTCATGCGCATCTGCGCTCTCATGCTGCCGGTCCACGCCGTGGTAAACGCCGCGTACTGGACCATCCGCGCCGGAGGCCGGACGTACATCACCATGCTTTCGGACAGCGTGTTCACCTGGGTCGTGTCGGTATCGATCGCGTGGGTGCTCATCCATAAAACGGGTCTGCCGCTCGTGGAGGCGTACCTCTTTGTGAATCTCGCCGACCTTATCAAAATGGTCATCGGCATCGTGCTTCTCCGCCGCGGCATCTGGGTGCGCAACATCGTCACCGGCGAGGAGATCGCGGCCGGGAATGCTGCGGGCTGATTTCCGGTTGTATTCTTCACCGTTTCGGTGTAAAATCGTTTCAATGAGGTGAGAACAATGCATCGAATCGGTGTTTTTGACAGCGGCATCGGCGGCCTTACGGTGCTGCGCCAGCTCCGGCGGGCATTCCCGCAGCTGGATATGGTATATCTCGGCGACACCGCCCGCGTACCCTACGGCGGGCGCTCGGTCGAGACGATCACGCACTATGCCGAGGACGACGTGCGCTTCCTGCTCCGCAAGGACGTGGAGGCGATCGTCATCGCCTGCGGCACGGTGAGCTCCAACTCGCTCGACGCGCTGCGCGAAAAGTTTGCCCTGCCGATCTACGGCGTGATCGAAAGCGCGGCGCGGCTTGCTGCGAGCATGACGAAAACGCGCTCCGTCGGCGTCATCGGCACGCAGGCAACGGTCAAGAGCGGGGCATACGAAACGCACATCCGCGCCATAGACCCCGGGGTACATGTCGTCTCCCGCGCCTGCCCGCTTTTTGTGCCGCTCGTGGAAAACGGCATCGCGCCGGACGATATCGTCGCGGAGACAGTCTGCTCGCGGTATATGGAGGCCTTTGACGGCAAGAATATCGACGCGCTCATCATGGGCTGCACGCATTACCCCGTGTACCGCCCGGCGCTCGAAAAGCGGCTGCCCGGCGTGCGGATGATCGATGTCGGCGAAGCGCTCGCCGAAGCGCTGCGGCCCCTTTTCGCCGAAAGCCGCGGCACCGGCGCGGTCGAATACTACGTTACGGAGCGCAGCGCCGCCTTTGACGAGATCGTCCGCGTCATGGATCCTTCGCTTGACCCTGCCGCCATCCGCGTGGAGAACGCCTTTATACAGTAAAATATAGAAAAATGAGCCGTTTTCGTTACCGAAAACGGCTCATTTTGTGTAGAAACCAGCCGGGAAACATACTTGACGAACACGCCGATGTGTAATATAATTTTACTATCGATATAGTAGGAAACTAAACAAAAGAGATATAAAATGTGGAGGAGTCAGCATGGATAAGCAGACCAAGTCCGGAATGCCTGTGGATGAAAGCAAATATTCCTTTACGATCCCCCGCACGGACGAGCCGAGAGAGAAGATCCTCAAGCTCGGCGCGATGATCACCGACCGCATCGGCAAGGTCACGGGCAACGATCCCGAGTATTGGGGACTCGCGGGCGTTGTTACGGACGAAATGGCGGATGTCGCGCTCAAGATGAAGGTGCGCAAGCCGAAAACGACAGCGCAGATCGCCGCGCTCACCGGCAAAAGCGAGGAAGAGCTCGAAAAGCTGCTCACCGAGATGGCGTACATCGGCCTTGTCGAGTACAACTGGGAAAATCTGGACGGGAAAAACCCGAACCACGAGAAGCGCTGGACGCTGCCGCAGTTCGTTCCGGGCAGCGCGGAGTTCGTCAACATGCGTCAGTCGCAGATCGACGAGCACCCGGAGGTCGCGGCGTTCTTTGAGCGCATGACGTTCCTCCCGCTGGAGAAGGTCACGCCGATGGTGCCTCCCGGAGGCGCCGGCATCGGCATGCACGTTATCCCCGTGGAAAAGGCGATCGAGACCGAGAACAAGTCCGTCTCCATCGAGCACATCTCCCACTGGCTGAAAAAGTACGACGGCGTTTACGCCGCTTCGCCCTGCTCCTGCCGTATGTCCCGCGCCAAGCTCGGCGAGGGCTGCGGCGACGATCCGCAGGACTGGTGCATCGCCGTGGGCGATATGGCGCGCTACGTCGTCGAGACCGACCGCGGCCATTACATCACCTATGACGAGGTGCTCGAGATCCTGCACAAGGCCGAGGAGAACGGCTTTGTCCATGAGATCACGAACATCGACGGCGAAGAGAAGATCATCGCCATCTGCAACTGCAACGTGAACGTCTGCAACGCGCTGCGCACGAGCCAGCTCTTCAACACGCCGAACCTCTCCCGCAGCGCCTACACGGCGGAGGTCGACCGGGCCAAATGCGTGGCCTGCGGCAAGTGCGTGGAATACTGTCCCGCGGGCGCGGTAAAGCTCGGCCAGAAGCTCTGCGACAAGCACGGCAACACCGTGGAATACCCGAAGCATGAGCTCCCCCACGGCCTCAAGTGGGGCGAGGAGCACTGGGACCCCGACTACCGCGACAACAACCGCAAAAACTGCTATGGCAAGGGTACGGCCCCCTGCAAGACCGCCTGTCCGGCGCACGTCGCCGTGCAGGGCTATCTGAAGCTCGCCGCGCAGGGCAAATATCAGGAGGCGCTGGCCCTCATCAAGAAGGACAACCCCTTCCCCGCCGTCTGCGGCCGGGTCTGCAACAAGCGCTGCGAGGAAGCGTGCACCCGCGGCACGATCGATCAGGCCGTCGCCATCGACGCGGTCAAGAAATTCCTCGCCGAGCAGGATCTGCACGCCGAGACGCGCTATATCCCGCCCGTCGTCGTCGCCTCCAGCCGACTGACCGGCTGGGACCAGAAGATCGCCATCATCGGCGCAGGCCCCGCGGGCCTGTCCGCCGCGTACTATCTGGCCACCCGAGGCTACAAGCCCACGGTCTTTGAAAAGTCCGCCCGTCCCGGCGGCATGATGACCTACGGCATCCCGTCGTTCAAGCTGGAAAAGACCGTCATCGACGCCGAGATCCAGGTCCTGCGCGAGCTGGGCGTGGAGATCCGCTGCGGCGTGGAGGTCGGTAAGGACGTGACCATTCCGCAGCTGCGCGAGCAGGGATATCTGGCGTTCTACGTCGCCATCGGCTGCCAGGGCGGCCGTCTGCCCGGCGTGCCGGGCGAAACGGCCAAGGGCACCGACATCGCCGTGCACTTCCTGCACGAGGCGCTGGCCGACGAGACGCAGCGGATGGAAGGCAGCGTCGTCGTGGTCGGCGGCGGCAATGTCGCCATCGACTGCGCCCGCACCGCGGTGCGCTTCGGCGCGGAAAAGGTCTCGATGGTCTGTCTGGAATCGCGCGAGACCATGCCTGCCGCGAAGGACGAGATCGCCGAGGCGGAAGAAGAGCACGTCGAGATCTGCGCCGGCTGGGGTCCGCAGGAGCTGCTGCAGGACGAAAGCGGCCATGTGACCGCCGTCGTATTCAAAAAGTGCCTGCGCACCATCGACCCCGAAACGGGCCGCTTCTCCCCCGCCTACGACGAGAGCGAGACGATCACCATCCCGGCCGACCATGTCGTCTTCGCCATCGGTCAGGCGATCGAATGGGGCTCGCTGCTCCAGGATACGAAGGTCGAGTTCCACCGCGGCAACTACCCCGTCGCCGATCCCCTGACCTATCAGACGGCAGAGGAGGATATCTTCGTCGGCGGCGACGTGTATCACGGGCCGAAGTTCGTCATCGACGCCATCGAGGAAGGCAAATGCGCCGCCGAATCGCTGCACCGCTACGTCCACAAGGGCGCAGATCTGAAGATCGGCCGCAACCGCCGCGATTTCATCATGCTCGATAAGGAGAATTTCTCCGTCAACTGCTACGATCACGCCGCCCGGCAGACTGAGGCCGTCGACCCCGTGGTCGACCCGCATTCGTTCCGCGACGCGCGCCGGACGCTCACGCCCGAGCAGGTCCAGACCGAGACGGCCCGCTGCCTCGGCTGCGGCGCGAGCTGGGTCGACCCGAACAAGTGCATCGGCTGCGGCGTTTGCACGACGAAGTGCGTCTTCGACGCCATCCATCTCAAGCGCGACCACCCCGAATGCTCCACGATGATGAAGGCCGAGGACAAGCTCAAGGGCATCGCCTCGATGGCCGGCAAGCGCCTCGGCGAGACGCTGCGCGGCCGGAAGGACTGAGCCATGCACGAGCTTGGCGTGGTCTTCCACATTGCTGACACGCTGGCGAGGATCGCGGAAGAAAACCAGGTGACGCGCATCCGCCGCGTCACGCTGGAGCTCGGCGAGGTCTCTACCGTCGTGCCGGAGTATCTGATCGACGTGTGGAACTGGAACTGCAAACGCACGCCGCTTCTGACCGGCTGCGAGCTGGTCATCGAGCGCATCCCCGCCGTGACACACTGCGGTGCCTGCGGCCGGGACTACCCCACCGTTCCGCAGGGCAAGATCTGCCCCCACTGCGGCAGCCCCCAGACCTGGCTCCTCCAGGGCAACGAATTCACCATCAAAGAGATCGCGGTTCCGGATACATAAACACCCCCCCGCCGGTTTCCCCAAGGAAACCGGCGGGGGTTTTTATGCGGGATTCAGATTACCACGGAGCCTTGGTTGCCCAGACTTCTTCGTAGTTGCTCTTGTCGACCAGCTCATAGCCGGTGTCGATGTAGTGGGTCTCGTCGCCGAGATCGACGTCTTCGCCCTTGATGAGCTTGTAGAGCGTCTCAACGCCGAGGGAGCCCATGTTCGGGTAGTTCTGGCCGATCAGCAGGTCGACCATGTCCATGCCGACGTACTGCATCATCGGTTCGCAGGTATCGACGGAGATGATGTGACCGCCGTTCTCCATGAACTTCTGGACCTCAGGCAGAGCGTCCGGGTCAGCAAAGTAGGGCCAGCCGCCGTCGAAGAACCATGCGGCCAGATCCGGGTTGGCAGCCGTGTACTGGCCGACAACATCGACAGAGGTCTGGACATCGTCATTACCGGTCTGCACGGGCATGACCTCAATGTTGGAGCCTTCCACGGTCTCCTTGAAGCCGCGGATACGCTCTTCGAGGTTGGGAGCGCCGAGGACGCCGGTCAGGATCGCGACCTTGCCGCCGTCGGGCAGGATCTTCATCATTTCTTCCGCAGCCAGCTTGCCGACAGCGTAGTTGTCCGTGCCGCAGTAGAACGCGCGCTTGGATTCCGGGGAGTCGGAGTCGAAGCAGCCGACAACGATACCGGCGTCGACCGCTCTGTCGATGACGTCCTTCAGAGCGTCAGCGTCATTGCAGCTGATCAGGATGCCGTCGACCTGCTTTTCGATCAGGCCCTCAATGACGGTGACCTGCTGGCCGGCGTCAGAGGTGGTCGGGCCGACCCACTGCAGGTTGATGCCCAGCTCCTTGGCCTTGGCCTCGGCAGCCGCCTGGCTGTCAAGGAAAATGGCGTTGTCCAGAGACTTGGGGACGACAGCGATGGTAATATCGGCGTCGGCCTTGACTTCGGGGGCAGCCGTCTCTTCTGCCGGCTGTTCGGTCTCGGTTTCGGTCGTCTCGGGAGCAGCCGTCGTCTCTTCCGTCTTGGCGGGCTCAGAGGAGCCGCCTTCCATGGAGCAGGCTGCCAGGCTCAGCACCATCAGTGCAGCGAGCAGGAGCGCAAGTAGTTTTTTCATTTGTCTTCCTCCTTAATATATTGTTCAGCCCCTTCGGGGCAGGAACACGGGTTCATGCGGCGGGTTTACGCCTTTTTCTTCATGTGGCGCAGGTTATCCAGCGCGACGGCGAGGATGATGACGGCGCCGATGACGGTCTGCTGCCAGTACGCGGAGACATCCAGCAGCACGAGGCCGTTGCGCAGGACGCCCATGATCGCGGCGCCGATGATCGCGCCGACGATGCTGCCGGAGCCGCCGGAGAGGCTCGCGCCGCCGATGACGGTCGCGGCGATGGCGTCCATTTCATAGCTCTGGCCGGCGGTGGACTGGCCGACGCCGAGACGGGCGGCCATGGCAATGCCGGAGATCGCGGCCATCAGGCCGGACAGGGAATAGACCAGGCGCTTGACGCGGTTGACGCGGACGCCGGAGATGCGCGCGCCCTCTTCATTGCCGCCGATGGCGTAGATCCAGCGGCCGACGACGGTCTTGTTCAGGAAGAAGATCGTCAGGGCAGCCAGGACGACCATCAGCACGATCGGCGTCGGGATCCCGGCGATGTAGCCGAGGCCGAGGAACTTATAGCTGTCCGGCAGAGAACCGATGGGGTAGCCGCCGGTCACGGTATAGGCGATGCCGCGGGCGATGGACATGGTGCCGAGGGTGGCGATCATGGGCGGCAGCTTCAGAAGCGTGACGCAGACGCCGTTGAAATAGCCCATCAGCACACCGACGGCCAGGCCGATCAGCACGCCGACGAAGACCGGCAGATGCCACTTGGTGATGGCCATACAGGACAGAACGCCTGCCAGCGCGAACACGGAGCCGACGGAAAGATCGATGCCGGCGGTGATGATGACCATGCACATGCCGATGGCGAGAATGCCGTAGAACGAGAACTGGCGGATGACCGAGATCAGGTTGCTCGCGGACAGGAACTTCTTACCGACAGCGATGGTCAGCAGCAGGCACATGGCCAGCAGGATGATCAGAATGCCGAGCGAATTGCTCTTGGCCGGACGGCGCAGCGCGCCGCTTTTCTTGCTTTTGTCTTGACTGTTCATAGTTTTTCCAACCTTTCTGCTACGTTTCAGACAGATCCAGGCATTCTGCTTATCCAGCTGCGCTGAGGATCAGACTCATAATACGTTCCTGCGTCGCCTCGCTGCGGCTCAGCTCGCCGCAGACGTGACCCTCGTGCATGACGATGATACGGTCACTCATGCCGAGGACCTCCGGCATTTCGGAGGAGATCATGATAATGCCCACGCCCTGATCGGCCAGCTTGCTCATCAGCTGGTGAATCTCGCGCTTCGCGCCGACGTCGATGCCGCGCGTCGGCTCATCGAGGATCAGAACCTTCGGGTGGGTCGCCAGCCATTTGCCGATGACGACCTTCTGCTGGTTGCCGCCGGAGAGGTTCAGGACCTTCTGCTCCGCGCCGGGCGTCTTGATGCCGAGCTGTTCGATGTAGGTCTGGGTGATCTCGTTTTCCTTCTTGCGGCTGAGGATGCCGCCCTTCATCTCCACGGGCAGGCACGGCAGCGTGGTGTTTTCCCGGACGGACATATCAAGGATCAGGCCAAGCAGCTTCCGGTCTTCGGGGACCAGGCCGAGCCCTGCGCGGATGGCGTCGGTCGGCGTGTGCTTTTCCAGCTTTTTGCCGTCGATGATGATCTCGCCGCTATCCAGCGGGTCGACGCCGAAGATCGCGCGCATGACCTCGCTGCGGCCCGCACCGATCAGCCCGGCAAAGCCGAGAATCTCGCCGCGGTGGAGCGTAAAGCTGACGTCCTGCACCATCTTGCCCGCGTTCAGATGCTTTGCCTCGAGCACGGCTTCGCCGATCTGGGCATTGCCCTTCGGGTAGATATCGTCGAGCGTGCGGCCGACCATCATGTTGACGAGCTGCGGCTCGGTGCAGTCCTTCGTGTCGATCGTGCCGACACATTCGCCGTCGCGCAGGACCGTGATGCGGTCGCTGATCTCAAACAGCTCGCTCAGACGGTGGGAAATGAAGACGACCGCCACGCCCTGATCGCGCAGATTCCGGATGACGTTCATGAGGATCTCGGTCTCGCGGTCCGTCAGCGAGGAAGTCGGCTCGTCCATGACGATCAGCTTCGCGTTGGTGGACAGGGCCTTCGCCACCTCCACCATCTGCCGCTGCGCGATGGACAGATCCTTGACCAGCGTATTGACATCGGCCGTCAGGCCGACCATATCGGTATAGGTCTTCGCCAGCTCCGACGTCTTCTGGAAGTCAACGAAGAAGCGGGCCTTGCGGTTTTCCCGGCCCAGGAAGATGTTCTCCCGGATGCTCATGTTGGGCATGAGGTTCAGCTCCTGATAGATGATGCTGATGCCCATGGCCGTCGCTTCCGTGGTCGAGTGGATCTGGACGGGTTTGCCTTCCCAGAGGATCTCGCCGCTGTCCGCCTGATGCACGCCGGACAGGACCTTCATGAGGGTCGATTTGCCCGCGCCGTTCTCTCCGATCAGCGCGTGCACCTCGCCGCGCCGGAGCGAAAGCGAGACGTCCCGCAGCGCGTGAACACCCGGAAAGGACTTGTTTACATTTTTCATTACCAGAAGTTCTTGTTCCATGTTTCCTCCCTTGCGCCGCTCCCGGGGAACGGCCGGTCCTGCTGTTATGCGTTTTCGTCCATCGTTACCCAGGCATTGCCCTTTTCGTTCGACTGCAGGCAGGCCTGGACGAAGCGGACGCCCTCGGCGCCGTCGTGCACGGTCGGGAAATCGATCATGCCGGGCTCGAACGTGCCGTCCTTCTTGGCGTGCAGGCACTCCATGAACGAGCGGTAGAGGTTGCCCATGGACTCGAGCCAGCCCTCGGTGTGACCGGCGGGCAGACGGCCGTACTTTGCGGCTGCCGGCTCGATGCCGCCGCCGCCGCGGTGACGCTCGACGATGGTGCCGTCGCGGTCGATCATCGTGACCTTCTCGCATTCCTCCTGCGCCCACAGGATCGAACCGTTTTCGCCGTAGATGCGCACGCGCAGGTCGTTGTCGTGGCCGATGGCGAACTGGCTGGTCCAGTAGCAGCCGGTCGCGCCGCCCTCGTACTCGACGAGGACCACATCGTTGTCATCGAGCACGCGGCCGGGGACGACGACGTCCATCTTGGCCAGCACACGCCTGATCTTCAGGCCCGTCAGCATCGACACGGCGTTTTCCACATGCGTGCCGAGGTCGCCCAGGCAGTTGACGCCGCCGGACTGCTTCGGGTCGCAGCGCCATTCGCCCTGCTTGCCGCCCCACTCGCCCTCATAGGCGAGCCAGCCCTGCGGATACTCCGCCATGACCGTGCGGATCTTGCCGAGCTTGCCCTCGGCGATATAGCGGCGGATATGCTTGGCCGTCACATGGCCCATATAGGTGTAGGTCACGAGGAAGAGCAGGCCCTTTTCCTCGGCCAGTGTCTCGAGCTCCTTCGCCTGCTCCGCCGTCAGGCACAGCGGCTTGTCGCACGCGACATGGATCCCGGCCTCCAGGAAGGCCTTGCAGGCGGGATAATGCGTCACGTTCGGCGTGACGATGGTGACAAAGTCGATCCCGTCTTCGCGTCCGGCCTCTGTCTTCGCCATTTCATCGAAGGTCGCGTAGCAGCGGTCCGGCGCAATGCCGAGCTGCGCGCTGGTCTCGCGGCATTTTTCAGGCGTTCTGGAAAAGCAGCCCGCCACCAGCTCCGCCTGACCATCCAGATTGATCGCGCGCCGGTGCGCGTCGCCGATAAAGGAACCCGGCCCGCCGCCGACCATACCGTATCTGAGTTTTTTCATTGCTTCGCGCTCCTGACGTCATGAAATTCTTGTGTGTAAAAAAATCCCGTTTTTAACCGGTTTTTTCACAATTTTTTCGATTTACTAAATCTTTTATATATCTTTTCATCGTAAACTCACAACCAATATCTTGCGATTTCAGTCCGACAATCTTGCGCTCCTCTTCTTTTTGTATGAGCCTCCAATCCTCCCCTCTGCATTTTGTTGATTTTGTCCATTGATTTTTGCAAATTGGAAAAATACCCCCGCCGGGCACTGCCCGGCGGGGGGACATTTACAGGATCTGCAGGATATCGCCCTTGAGGTAGAGAGACTGCTCGGAGGACAGGCTGGCGGGGTGATCGCGGGACTGCATCAGCGGCTCGAGCAGGCGCGCGTCGCGGCCGGCATCCTGCGCGGCCTCGCGCAGCATCCGGAGAAACAGCTCCGGCGTCATGAACTGGCTGCACGAGCAGGAGACGAGGAAGCCGCCCGGGCGTACGAGCTTCATGCACTGCAGATTGAGCTCCTTATACCCGCGGTAGGCGCTTTCGAGCACCTTGCGGCTCTTGGCGAAGGCGGGCGGGTCGCAGATGACGAGCCCGTACTGCCGTCCTTCGGCGGCATACTGCCGGGCGAGGTCAAAGACGTTCGCGCAGGTCGTCGTGACGCGGTCGGCCACGCCGTTGAGCACCGCGTTGCGCCGCACGAGGGCCAGCGCCTCCTCCGACACATCCACCGCCTCGACCGACGCCGCGCCATAGAGCGCGGCATGGATGGAAAAGCCGCCGGTGCAGCAGCAAAGGTCGAGCACATCCTGCCCGGGCGCGTAGGGCTTCAGCCGCCCGCGGTTTTCCTGCTGGTCGAGGAAATGGCCGGTCTTCTGCCCGTTTTCGATGCAGACGAGCATCCGCGCGTCGTGCTCCCGGATGATGAGCTCCTCCGGGACCGTGCCGTAGACGCAGGCCTTGATCTGCGGCAGCCCCTCTTTTTCGCGCACGGGCAGATCGTCCCGCTCATAGATCCCGCGCGGGGCAAAGATCTCCGCGAGGATCTCCACCAGCGTTTCTTTCCACTGCTCGAGACCGAGGCAGGCGATCTGGAACGACAGGCAGTCGGCAAATTTGTCGACGGTCAGCCCCGGCAGCCCGTCCGACTCGCCGAAGACCACCCGGCACGAGTCGGAAAAGCCCAGCGTCTGCCGCGTCTGCCACGCCGCGCGGATGCGGCGGGCGAAAAAGTCACGGTCGATCGTCTCCTCCGCCCGACGCGTGAGCACGCGGACGGTCAGCTTCGACCGGGCGTTAAAGAACCCGCGGGCCACGAAGCGCTGGCGGCTGTCCAGCACGTCGACGACGCAGCCGTCGATGCAGATATCGTCCGCCCAGTCCAGCTCGTTGTCATAGATCAGCTTCTGCCCCTTCAGCACACCGGCTTCCTCGCCCCGGCGCAGGCAGACCTTCGGATAGTCCATAGCTCCTCCTATAGCTCGAGCGTATAGCGCTCGCAGGCATTGATGATGGTGGTGCCGCCGCGCTGCAGCACGCGGGGGATCGCATGGCCGTACTCCGTATGCACGTGGCCGTGGATCAGATAGCGCGGCTGATAGCGGTCGAGCAGCGGCAGGAAGGCCTCAAAGCCGCAGTGGGCAAAGTCCTCCGCGTCGCCGAAGCCGCGGGCCGGGGCGTGCGTAAGCACGATATCGACGCCGCCCGCACGGCGGATCTTCCAGCCGAGCTTCCGGATGCGGGCTTCCATCTGCCGCTCGGTGTACTGGTTCCGCCCCCCGGAATACAGGGGGCTGCCGCCAAGACCCACGATCCGCAGGCCGCCCACCGTCACGAGCTTGTCTTCGATGCACTCGCAGCCCTCCGGCGGGCGCGATTCGTAGTTGTCGTCATGGTTCCCCCGGACATAGAGCAGGGGCGAGCGGCCGAGCGTGGCGAGAAACGTCAGATATTCGGCCTTCAGATCCCCGCACGAGAGCATCAGGTCATACTCCCGCAGACAGCCGGGCTTGTAAAAATCCCAGAGATAGCGGCTCTCCTTGTCCGCAAGCAGAAGCAGCTTCACAGCAGCGGCCCCCTTTTCTTCGGCTGGAGCGCATCGCGGTAGACGCCGAGCAGGCGCACCATCGGCTGCGCCATCGGCAGCAGCTCCTCATAATCCGGGATCCGGCCGGTGACATTGCTGCACAGCCAGTCCATACGCAGGATCGTTTCCGGCGAGAACCACTGCTCGCCGTCATTGCGCAGCGTGCCCGCCTGGTCGGTGATGCAGCGGTGGAAGGGCGTCAGCTCACCGTGCACCAGCGCCTCACGCAATACCCGCAGCAGCTCCCGCGGGCCGTCCGGCACACTGGGTGCCAGCTGCACGTCGACTGCGCCGCTGGCAAAGCCCCACCAGTAATTGATCGCCCCGGCCGCGTTCAGCTCGTCCCAGCCGCCGCGCAGGATGCTGCGCGCGAGGCGGATGTAGATCTCGCCCCAGTTGCGGACCGGCAGCGCCTCGCGCCGCGGCTTTCCGTCTTCCACACGGCACAGGCCGCGCCAGCCGTTCTCCTGCCCCGGCCGCTTGAGGTCGTGGGCGCAGATCATGCCGAGGCCCTCCGCCGCCAGCGCGGCGGCAGGCTCCTGCTCGCAGCACGACCAGCGCAGCAGGATCTGCGCGTCCGGCCGCGTCAGCTGCGCGCCGAGCGCGAAGGCGTTGATGGCCGCGGGCGTACCGAAGACCGGCGCGTCGGCGACGTAGCCGATGCGCGCGTCCGTTGCCAGCGTCCCGGCCAGCGCGCCGAGCAGGAATTTGGCCTCATAGATCCGGCTGTAATACGTCCGGACGCCGGGATACGGCATATCGACCGAGCAGTTGAGAAAGCGCACGCCCGGATACTTGGGTGCAAGCTTGCGGCAGGCAAAGATCAGCGGCACTGTCGTGGTGAAGACGACCTGTGCGCCGTCGGCCACGGCCTGTTCAAGCGCGTCCTCGGGGCTCGGATAGTCCGTCACGAGATAGACCCGCGCGTCGACAGCCTCGCCGAGCGCCTGCACCAGCTGGCGCCGCCCGGCCTCATGCGCGGCGATCCATGGGCTGGCCTCCGGCGCGCATTCGTAGACGAATGCCGCGCGCAGGCACCCGCGGAAGCCGGTCAGACGGCCAAGCAGGCTCTGCGGCTCCGGTGCAGCCTCGGTCTGCACGGCGATCTTGCCGCCCTGGGCGACAGCCTCCAGCTCCGGCCAGATGGCGCGGATGGACCGCTCCAGCTCCGCCTGTGTCAGCACGCGCAGATCGCCCAGCGTGTACGCGTGCAGCCAGGTCAGCAGCGCCTCCGCTGTCGTGACGGGCGGCGCTGACTGCGTCAGCTTGTCATAGGCGGTCTTGAAGGTATAAAAGGCCGTGAGGAACGCGCGGCGCTCGAGCTGCGACCAGACGTGCTCGGCGTCGAAGCCGAGCGCGGCCTGCAGCTTCGGATAGTCGCCCAGGCGGTTGAAATGCACCTGATACAGGCCGCAGCGCTCATAAAAATGCAGGAATTCATAGTAGACCCGCACAGCCGGGTCGTCGGAGTACAGCGGCAGCACGCGCGTGACGTACGCGCGGATGGTCGGCGCGCCGAAGCTCCGCAGGACGCTCACGCGCTTGTTGCCCTCCTGCACGTAAAACTGCCCCATATACTCAAAGCAGCGGATGGGGTCGACGATGCCGGTGTCGCCCAGATGCGCCTCGCAGAGTGAGATCCACTTGCTCGCAAACTCCGTCCCCAGGTCCAGCAGCGGCATGAAATTCGCCGCGAAGGCCGTCTGCCGCCCGGCGGTATTCATCCCGACGATCTGGGCGATCGGGATCTCCAGCTCGCCCAGATCCACGCGCCCGGCCACCACGCCGCCCTGCAGCAGCTCCTCGAGGACCTGCGGATAGGGGTCGCGCCCGCGGTGGACGCAGTCGCGGTAGCATTTCTGCCCGGCTTTGAGCGCCAGCTTGAACTGATGCAGCGCTTCTTGTCTGTTGATGCTCGCGGTCATGATCCGGTGTCTCCCTTCTCATTTTTATGTGCAAGAGCCGCCCGCGGTTCGGGCGGACGGCTCAGATATGATACTTATATTTCCTGTCTGCCCTCCAGGGCGCGCAGCAGCGTCACCTCGTCGGCATACTCCAGCTGGCTGCCCACGGGGATGCCATAGGCCAGCCGCGTCACCTTCACGTCCATCGGGCGCAGCAGACGCGACAGATACATAGCCGTGGCCTCGCCCTCGGTGTCCGGGTTCGTGGCCATGATGACCTCGCGCACGCCGCCCTGGGATACGCGGGAGAGCAGCTCGCGGATGCGCAGATCGTCCGGGCCGACGTGGCTCAGGGGCGAAATGACGCCGTGCAGCACGTGGTAGACGCCGTGGTATTCCCGCGCGCGCTCCATGGCGATGACGTCCTTCGGCTCGGCCACGACGCAGATGAGCGAATGATCCCGCTCCGGGTCGGCGCAGACGCCGCAGAGCTCCTGATCGGTCAGATTCTGGCAGACCGGGCAGAGCCGGACGCTGTTTTTCGCGTCCACGATGGCCTGCGCGAAGCTGTCGGCGTCCTCCTTCGGCAGCGACAGCACGTAAAACGCCAGCCGCTGCGCCGACTTCATGCCGATGCCGGGAAGCCGGGCAAACTGTTCAGTAAGCCGCTCGAGCGCGGCCGGAAACGCGCGCATCAGAACAGACCGCCGAGGTTCAGGCCGCCCGTGAGCTTGGCCATGTTGGCGGACTGGTCGGCCTCTGCCTTGCGCATGGCCTCATTGACGGCCGCGACGATCATATCCTGCAGCATTTCCACATCTTCCGGATCGACTGCTTCGGGATCGATGGTGATCGACTTGAGCTCGCGGTCGCCGCCGCATACGGCCTTGATGACGCCGCCGCCCGCCGTTGCCTCATATTCCTTCGCCTGCAGCTCCTCCTGCATTTTCATGAGGTTCTCCTGCATTTTCTGCGCCTGCTTCATCATCTGCATCTGGTTTCTGCCGCCCATCGGCATACCGCCGCGATATCCGCCTTTTGCCATGTCATGTTCTCCTTATCGTCGTAAAAATTATTTTATCGTAAAAATGTCGCTGTGCTGCTCGCCGAACTGCACGAGCGCGTCCATGGGATCCTTGCCGAGGTTCGAGACCTGGTTCTTGAGCGCGAAGCGCACTGCGACGGGCCTGCCCAGCAGCGCGGACGCCTTTTCGCGGATCAGCTGCTCGATGGCGGGCTTTTTGACCATGCCGAGCACGAACTCGTTGTCCGCCGCCATGATGAGGGTGTTTTCGCCCTGCAGCACGGGGTGCAGCGGGCCGTTGGCCGCGAAGAAGCCGCGGTCCTTGGCCGAAAGCTCCGCCCGGAGCTTTTCCGAGAGCGCGGGCCAGAAGCCCGCGGGCGTCTCCGGCTTCGGCGCGGCGGGCGCCGGCTGCGCCGGAGGCATCTCCGGGAGCTGGCCGCGCGCGGGATCATCCGCGTCGTCGGGGAAGGGCGGGCGGTCGTCGTCATATTCGTCGCCGGAGGTCTGCGGCGCAGCCTTGACCAGAACGCCGGAGGCCAGCTGCTCCTCCACGCGCGAGATGCGCGCGTTCAGCGCCTGCGCGTCGAGCCGCAGCGCCGGTTCACACAGCTGCATGAGCAGCAGCTCCGCCGCCACGCGCACGTCGGTGTTCTTGCCGAACGAGGCGCGGGTCTTCTGCGTCTCGGTCAGCACGCGCATGAGTTCGCCCGGGCTGAACATGTCCTGCAGCGCCAGCGCCTGCTGCTCCGTTGCGATGCCGGAGAGCATGGCAAGCCCGCTCTTCGGCGCGGTATGCAGCACAAGAAGGTCGCGGCACAGCGCGCACATCTCGCCGAGCAGCGCGCCCACGTCCTTGCCCGCGGCATAAAGAGACGAGAACACCGTCAGGGCCTTCGCCGTGTCCTGCTGCGCGATGGCCTGCATGAGCTCCGCCGTCCGCCGCTCACCGGCAAGGCCGAGCGAAGCGTAGACGCTCTCGAGCGTCACCGCGCCGCCTGCCGCCGAGGCACACTGGTCGAGCAGGCTCACGCCGTCGCGCATGCCGCCGTCGGCGAGGCGCGCGAGCAGGTTCACCGCGTCGGGTTCGATCTCGATATGCTCCTGATAGGCGATGAAGTTGAGCCGCGAGGCGATCTCCTCTGCCCGCAGACGTTTGAACGCGAACCGCTGGCAGCGGGAGAGGATCGTCGCCGGGACCTTCTGCAGCTCGGTCGTGGCAAGGATGAACAGCAGATGGGCCGGCGGCTCCTCGATGATCTTGAGCAGGGCGTTGAACGCCGCCGTCGAGAGCATGTGGACCTCATCGATGATATACACGCGCATTTTGACCGTGCCGGGCGTATAGATCGCGTCGTCGCGCAGCACGCGGACAGAGTCCACGCCGTTATTCGATGCCGCGTCGATCTCCAGCACGTCCATGCAGCTGCCCTCGTCGATGGCCCGGCAGGACGGGCACACGCCGCAGGGGTCGCCGTGGTTCGGATTTTCACAGTTGACCGCCTTGGCCAGGATCTTGGCGCAGGAGGTCTTGCCCGTGCCGCGCGTGCCGGTGAACAGGTACGCATGGCTGAGCCTGCCCGTCTCGAGCTGCGCGCGCAGCGTGTCGGTCACGCTCTTCTGCCCGACCACATCCGAAAACGTCTGCGGCCGGTATTTCCGGTACAGCGCCTGATACATCCCCGTTCGCCTCCATTCTGTCTGGTATTATACACGATTTTTACGGGAAAGAAAAGAGCCGGGGCAAAAATTGCCTGCCCGCATCAAGCCACAGCAAAAAAGCCTTCCCCTATGAGGGGAAGCCATTGGGGGGCGCTGTCTTTTGTAGGGGCGGGGCAAACAAAGCAGACTTCCCCGCAAAAAGGTGCAGGCCAGCGAATCCGGCCCGCACCTTCTATTGATGGCAGATATTCTATGGCAACTAGCTGCAAATTTGATACCAACCGTATCAGGCGGCGCGTACCAAGACATACGTAAGGTGACCACCGAGTGGAACGCCAGACTGAAACATTGTGGCCCGCCTAAAATCAGAGGCAGCATGCATCCCGCGTCCCCAAGCACTCTTTTCTTCCCTATCTTTTCTCTTGCGAGAGAAAAGATAGGGCCGCCGGAGGCAACCGCAGTATCATAATTTACACAACTATCAAACCAGACAGGAGATCTCCTATGGACAACGACTACAGCTCCGAGCGGCTGGAATACCAGAGCGGGCAGCGGAACGAAAAAGAGCGGCGGGGCGAATATACCCCCCGGCCGAAAAGCCAGATCGTACTGGCGTGGGTGCTGATTGCCGTGGTGGTGTTCGGCATTCTCGGCATGTGCTACTGGGAGATCTTCGGGAAGTTCTGAGCATGCGCATTTTGGGGATCGACCCCGGCTACGCCACGACGGGGTTCGGGATTTTACAGGCGGAGCGCGCCTCGGTGCAGCTCATCAACTACGGCACGATCACAACGCCCACGACGCTCTCGTTTCCGGAGCGGCTGGAGATGCTCTACGACGACATGGCGGAGCTGCTGGACACGGTCCGGCCCGACGCGGTGGCGGTCGAGGAGCTGTTCTGGGGCCACAATGTCACGACCGGCATCGGCGTGAGCCACGGCAGGGGCGTCATTCTGCTCGCCATCTGTAAGGCGCATACGCCGCTGTTCGAATACACGCCGAATCAGGTCAAGCAGGCCGTCGTCGGCTACGGCAGCGCGGACAAGCACCAGGTCATGGAGATGACCCGGCGCATTCTGCACATGGAGAAGGTCGCACGGCCGGACGACGCGGCGGACGCGATCGCCATCGCGCTGTGCCACGCGCGCTCATCGACCTCGCTTCTGGCGCAGAAGGGGATACGATAACGATGTTTTACTATTTAAATGGGACCGTCGCGCTGCTCGACGCGAACCTCGCGGTCATCGACTGCGGCGGCGTCGGCTACGCATGCCACACGAGCAACTATACGCTCGCCCGGCTGCAAAACGGCAAGCCGGCCAAGCTCTTTACCTACTGCAACATCAAAGAGGACGCCTTCGACATCTACGGCTTCTCCACGCGCGAGGAGCTCGACTGCTTCCGCCGTCTGATCGGCGTGACGGGCGTGGGGACGAAGGCGGCACTCGCCATCTTGTCCGCCGTCTCGCCGGACCAGCTGACGCTGGCCGTCATGACGCAGGACGACAAGACCATCACCATGGCGCAGGGCGTGGGCAAAAAGCTTGCGCAGCGCATCATCCTCGAGCTCAAGGACAAGCTCGGCGCGAGCCAGCTGGAGCTGAACACCGCGCAGATGGCCGCCTCCGGCACGCCCGTGCGCGGCAGCAAGACGGCGGAGGCGACCGCGGCGCTCGTCGGCCTCGGCTACTCGCAGACCGAGGCGGCCGCCGCGCTCAAGGGGCTCGACGTGGAGAACCTGTCCATCGAGGATATCATCCGCCAGGCGCTGCGCGCAGCCGCACGGCAGTAAGGAGAAGCGGACATGAGTCTGGATTTTTCACAGCAATACGACGCGCCCATCGTCACCACGAGCCTGACGCCGCAGGACGAGGGCGAGATCAGCCTGCGCCCGAAGCTGCTGGCCGACTATACCGGCCAGGAGAAGGCCAAGGGCAATCTGTCCGTCTACATCGAGGCTGCGCGCCGGCGCAATGAGCCGCTCGACCACGTGCTGCTCTACGGTCCGCCGGGCCTCGGCAAGACGACGCTCGCGGGCGTCATCGCCAACGAGATGGGCGCGGGCATCCGCGTGACCTCCGGCCCGGCCATCGAAAAGGCCGGGGATCTGGCCGCCCTGCTGACGAACCTCGCCCCGGGCGACATCCTGTTCATCGACGAGATCCACCGCCTCAACCGTGCGGTGGAGGAGATCCTGTATCCGGCCATGGAGGACTTTGCCATCGACATCATCGTCGGCAAGGGCCCCTCGGCCAACTCCATCCGGCTGGATCTGCCCAGATTCACGCTCATCGGCGCGACGACGCGCGCCGGGCAGCTCTCGAGCCCGCTGCGTGACCGCTTCGGCGTGCAGCTGCGGCTGGAGCTGTACACCACGGAGGAGCTGCAGCGCATCGTCATGCGCTCGGCGGCTCTGCTCGGCATCGAGATCGACCCCGCCGGCGCGCGGGAGATCGCGTCGCGCTCGCGCGGCACGCCGCGTATCGCCAATAGGCTTTTGCGCCGGGTGCGCGACTTCGCGCAGGTCTGCCATGACGGCGTCATCACCACCGAGGCGGCCGACCATGCGCTCGGCAAGCTCGAGGTCGACAAGCTCGGGCTTGACGCCATCGACCGGCGGATGCTCACGGCCATCATCCGCAGCTACGGCGGAGGGCCCGTGGGGCTCGAGACTCTGGCCGCCACCATCGGCGAGGAGGCCGTCACGCTCGAGGACGTCTATGAGCCGTATCTGCTGCAGATCGGCTTTCTCACGCGCACGCCGCGCGGCCGCTGCGTCACGCCGCTGGCCTATGAGCACCTGCACCTGCCGGCGCCCATGCCGGACGCGGGCGGACAGCTTTCATTCTGAACATTTGAGGAGCATTCGTACATATGGGTAAATTATTTGGGACCGACGGCATCCGCGGCGTGGCCAACGAGACGCTGGACGTGAAGCTCGCCTACCGCGTCGGGCAGGCGGCAGCCATCTCGCTCGCGGACGATTCCGGCACGAAGCCGACCGTCGTCATCGGCAAGGACACGCGCATTTCCTCCGACATGCTCGAAGGCGCGCTCGTCGCGGGCCTGACGGCCTGCGGCTGCAACGCGATCTTGCTTGGCGTCATCCCGACGCCGGCGGTCGCATATCTGACGGTCTATCTGCACGCGGATGCGGGCGTGGTCATCTCCGCCTCGCACAATCCGTACGAGCACAACGGCATCAAGATGTTCTCGTCCGAGGGCTTCAAGCTCAGCGACGCGCTCGAGGCGCGCATCGAGGAGCTGATCCTGCGCGAGGGTGAGCTGCCCGTCAAGACGCACGGCCAGATCGGCCAGGTCATGTCCGGCAGCTTCGCGGCGGAGTATTATCTCGACCACCTGGCCTCCACCGTGGAGGATCTGGAGCCCCTGCGCGTGCTCATCGACTGCGCGAACGGCGCGGCCTCGACCACGGCGCGGTATCTGTTCGGCCGTTTCCCGCTGCAGGCGGAGTATCTGAATGACAAGCCGAACGGCGTCAACATCAACGAGGGCTGCGGCTCGACGCATCTTGAGGCCCTGTGCGCCGCGGTGAAGGACGGCGGGTATGATCTTGGCATCGCCTTTGACGGCGACGCGGACCGCTGCCTGACGGTCGACGAGCAGGGAAACCCCATCGACGGCGACCGGATGATGGCCATCTGCGCCGAATCCCTCGAGCAGAAGGGGCGGCTGCAGGGCGACGGCTTTGTGGCGACGGTCATGTCCAACATCGGGCTGCACCGGTTCTGCAAGGAACGGGGACTTCGGCTGCTGTGCGCGAACGTCGGCGACCGGAACGTGCTCGAGCTCATGCAGAAAGAGGGCATGCGCCTCGGCGGCGAGCAGTCGGGCCACATCATTTTCCTCGACTACATGCCCACCGGCGACGGCCAGCTGGCCGCACTGCAGCTGCTGAGCATCCTCTCGCACAGCAAAAAGAAGGCGAGCGAGCTTGCATCCGCCGTCCGGCAGTATCCGCAGCTGCTCAAAAACGTCCGCGTCAGCTCCAACGACCAGAAGACCGCCATCATGCAGTCCGCTTCCTTGCAGTCTGCCATCCGCGCGGCGGAGGAGGAGCTCGGCGAAAACGGCCGCGTGCTCATCCGCCCGTCGGGCACGGAGCCGCTCATCCGCGTCATGGTCGAGGCCGGGACGCAGCAGCAGGCGCAGGCCGTGACGGACCGGCTGGTGCAGCACGTCGAAAATCTACAAAAAACGACGGACAAATAAAATAAGTTTTATTTACTATTGACAACCGGAGCTTTATCGCATATAATCTCTAGTGTTGGGTATTCAGAAATTCCCAATGGAGCCACGCAGATCTTTCATCATTCCGTTGCACCCTCTCTTCGTGTATGGACTCTGGCAAGATTGACTGGCGCGTTTCCGGCGTAATCAGGCATGCAGCCTGATCGCATATACAGCCCTATAGCATACGAGCGCGAGCCGCAATTGCAGGGCAAATCCATTTTTTAATCGCAAAAGAGAGGTAACAGAAATGTACGAAGACAAGACGTTGGTCTGCAAAGAATGTGGCAAAGAGTTCGTTTTCACCGCCGGTGAGCAGGAATTCTACGCAGAGCGTGGCTTCCAGAATGAGCCGCAGCGCTGCAAGGCCTGCCGTGACGCCCGCAAGAACGCCACCCGTGGCCCGAGAGAGTATTACACCGCTACCTGCGCTGCCTGCGGCGGCGAAGCGCGTGTTCCGTTCGAGCCGAAGTCCGATCGCCCGGTTTACTGCAGCGATTGCTTCGCCCGCATGAAGGCACAGGGCTAATTTGCAAGACAACAAAGATCCGCACCTTGACCAGGTGCGGATCTTTTTCTGTATTTCATATGTAGTCAGATCACATATTCGACGGTCTGTTCCTCCGTCAGCTCCGTGTGCGTGTTGAACAGGAGGACGGCTTCGCGGCGGGCGGTCTCGCCGAGGGCGTATTGGGTGCGGCCGGTGTGGTTGAAGTAGGAGAAGGGGATGACGCGGTTGTACGCGTAGGGATGATCGTCGGTCATGACGATGTCCTTCTCCGGCAGCGGCTCTTCGGGCAGGTACGGGTCGAAGGCGCAGAGCTTCTCGCCCTGCACGCCGGTCAGGAGGATGTAATGCGGGTCGTCGAGCAGATACAGCCGCACGACCACCGCGCCGCCGCGGCGCAGACAGTCGGTGATGGCGCTGTTCTGGCTCACGCGCACGCAGCTGCCGGACAGATACCGCGCGGAAAGATCGAGCTGCCCGGTCCGGCCGAAGCTGCCGAGAAAATTGCTCAGGAACATCATCGCCGCGCGGGTCGTGCCGCTGCGGCCGGGCGCACCCTCCGCGCCGTAGCCGTCGAGACAGTAGAGCATGATATTGCGGATGAGGTCTGGCGGGATCTGCTCGCGGTCAAAGAGAAAAATGATTGCGTTCATCATGGAGATGGGGCCGCAGTCGTATTCCGTCATCTGATAATGCAGCGGGGTCTTCATCGTGCGTCACTCCCTGATCAGCGCTTCGGCGAGCTTCGCCGCACGGGTGAGTTCGTCCACGCTGGTGTATTCCTGGCAGCTGTGGCAGCTGTTCATGCCCGGGGCCACGACGAGCCCCTGCAGGCCATGCAGGCAGAAATGGTTGTTGTCGCTGCCGCCGTAGGTCACGGTCACGCGGGGCTCGAGCCCCGCGCGGGCGCAGGCACCGAAAAACAGCTGCGCCGCCTCGCCCGCCGGGTCGACCCGGTAGGCCTGGCAGAAGACCTCGCTCGTAAACTCCACCGTGCAGCCCTCCGCCGCGGCCGCATGCTGCATGACCGCCTCGATCTCGCGCAGCTTCTGCAGGGCGAACGGGTGATCGAAGCCGCGCACCTCGCCGGTCACGGTGCAGCGGTCCGGGACGATGTTGTCCGCCGTGCCGCCCGCGATCGTGCCGACGTTGACGGTCAGCTCGCCCACGTGGCCGCAGGGGATCTGCGCCGCGGCCTGCGCTGCAGCGCGGATGGCGTGCCGCCCCTCCTCCGGCGAGAAGGCCGCGTGCGCGGCCCGGCCGGTAAACACGGCGCGAAACGAGAGGATGCTCGGCGCCTGATACGCCGCGCCGCCGACCGGCCCGCTGAGGTCGAAGACATAGGCGAGCTTCGCGCGCAGGCGGGAAAAATCAAACCGCTGGATGCCGGTGCAGTAGCTCTCCTCCGCGGCGTCGAACAAAAGCTCAAACGGCCGGTGCGGCGCGCCGTCCTCAAGCACGGAGGTCACGGCCTCGAGAATGACGCACTGGCCTACCAGATCGTCCGCACCGAGTACAGTTGTGCCGTCGGAGGTGATGCGGCCGTCCGGATGGAAGACGGCGCGCTTGCCGCAGGCGGGCGAGACGGCGTCCGTATGCGCCGAGAGCAGGACCGGCGCAAGCGCCTCGTCCCCGGGGACGAAGGCATAAAGATTCCCGGCATTGCCGCCGATGGCGGCTCCGGTCCCGTCCTCCTGCAGCCGGATGCCGAGCGCGGCATAGCGCCGCAGCAGAAGATCGCACACGCCGCGCTCGCGCAGCGTCGGATTGTCGATCGAAACCAGCTCCCGGAACGCCCCCAAAAGCCGCTCCTCCCGGATCATACAGACCACCCCTTCATTCCCCATGATTTCACTGGGATTACCCAACATCATAGCCATGTCCGGCGGAAAAGTCAAGCGAAACCCAAGGCTCCCCTCTCAGGGGTGCTGGCTGAGACGCCGCTGCCTAATTCTGAGTATCTCCGGCAGTACGGACCCCCTTGGCTCCCCTTCCAGGGGAGGCTTTTTTTGCGCCTCCCATAAATTTTTTTGTAAAAATTCCACAAAAATCCTATCCAATCCTTGCAACTGGAGGAAACGTGTGGTATTGTTATGACACAACCCCCAAAAGCCAAAAGCGGGTACCCGCTTTTTCATCTGCAGAAAACTGCAGATGATGTGTTTTGCTGGTCCCGCTTTGGCAAAACAGATAAAAAGGAGTACAAAAGATGGGGATTCCGGGTATCTCGGAATCCAAAAGCGTCCCGAAATCAGGCTGAATACGCATTTTTCAAATATTGATTTTCGTATCAACCGCCGCCCCAAAAGCGTGCCCCAGGTGAGTGACAACGCAATCGACTGGGAGCGATACATTGAGAACCGCAAATCTTCCATTCGCTGTAAAGTGGAGCATGTATTTCGAATTATAAAGTGTCAGTTTGGCTACAGGAAAGTGGCGTACAGAGGCTTGAAGAAAAACGAGAATCGTCTGTATGCAATGTTCGCCTGCGCAAATTTATATTCACTTGCAATTGCAGGCCGAAAACTTTCCACAACCTGAGATAGGGGCGGTCTGCCCTTTCAGGGAATGGTGGTTAAAAAGACTTAAAACTCATGTAAATGAAGCTTTTTCACGCCCAGTATTCTGCATAATTTTCTAAAATTGAGAGAATAGCAGAATGTTGGGCCCTTTATTCAGAGGTTCCCTAGATATGAGAATTACAACACGGAACTTTGGATAGGAACCATTTACCATAGTGGGAGTATCAAAGCGACTACAGATTTCTCTGGTACAAATACAGCAGAAAACTGTGCAATTGTCTATCCGGTCGTGTTCCACTATCCCAACACCGATATCAAGGAATACGTTCAGGTTAACACCCCGCTGAAGGGCACATGGTATGCAGAGGAAGCCTGCAGAACGCCGGTCACGCAGATCATAGGCAGCAGTATGTATCCGGCGGAGAGCACAAAATCTTTTGTGAACGACGAGGCCTATGAGACACAGGATACGGAGAAACTTGCAAAGCCGCCGCTGACGCATGGGGTCATCCATCTCTATACCAAGGAAAAATATGTCCCGGAGCAGCCGACGACTGATTATCTCATTCCTGGTCTCTGGCTCAACACCAACGATCATTATTCTTATCTGATCGGCTATTCCGACGGCACGGTACGGCCGAACGGGAAGATCACGCGGGCGGAGGTCGCGACGATCTTCTTCCGGCTGCTGGATGACGACACCCGCGCAAAGTACTGGTCTTCCGAGAATAATTTCTCCGATGTTTCGGCTGACAAGTGGTACAACAACGCGGTTTCGACCCTGAGCCGCATGGGCGTGATCGGCGGCTACGCCGACGGCACGTTCCGCCCCGACGCGCCGATCTCCCGCGCGGAGTTTGCGAAGATCGCCGTGAGCTTCACGCAGAATAACGGCTCTGCCGTGTACAACTACTTCACCGACGTGAAGACAACGGACTGGTTCGCACCGTATGTCACGGCGGCGAAGGACGCCGGGCTGATCGAGGGCTATTCGGATGGTTCGTTCAAGCCCGAGAGCAAGATCACCCGCGCCGAAGCCTGTGCCATCGTCAACCGGACGCTCGGCCGCAAGCCGTCGAAGGCGCACATGAAGATCTCCGACCGCATCGACTGGCCGGATGTGCAGACGACCGACTGGTTCTATGAGGCCATCATGGAGGCCACAAACAGCCACACCTGCACCATGGGCGACCGTGTCGAGACCTGGACCGGCAAACTCCCCCAGCGCGACTGGGCGACCCTCGAGACCGGCTGGGCCAACGCCTATACCGGAAGATAACAGAGACAGACGCCCGGCTCCCCATAGGAGCCGGGCGTGTTTATGCCTTCCCCTCATAGGGGAAGCCATTGGCGTGCGCACCTCAAAGCCTCCCCTTCCAGGGGAGGCGGCTCGGCGAAGCCGAGACGGAGAGGGTGCTGCAAATTTGCGACGACCTCTCAGTCAGCCTAGCGGCTGCCAGCTCCCGTACCGCGTCACAGCTTCAGCTGCCTTGCGGCGTATTCGTAGGCGGTCTTGTAGTCCTGCAGCTCGCGGCTGGCGAGCTCCATGGCCTGGCAGAGCTCACGCTCGAGGAGCTTGGGCAGGGGGCCGAGGGCGTCGGCCTGGCGGAGGTATTCCGCGGCGGTCTCATACTGCTCCTTTTTGCAGGCTAACCGGCCGCGCAGGATGAGGTATTCTGCGCGGCTCGATTCCGGCAGGTCGGCGATCGACCAGATCTCGTGCTCGGCGGCGGGCAGATGCTCCTGTATGAGCTGATAGCGGGCCATGCACAGGTGATACGGCACGGCGGGCTGCAGCTCGGTATAGGCGGCGCGGTAGGCGGCGAAGGCCGCCTCGGCGTCCCCGTCGGTCTGCTCCGCGCAGCGCGCGAGGACGCGGAGCATCTCCAGCCGGACCTGCGCATGCCCGTACAGGCTCGCTTCGTTCCAGCTCAGCGCCTGCCGCGCCAGCTGCTGCGCGGCGGCAAAGCGCTCGGCCTCCAGCGCGTGCAGGGCGCACTGCGCCGCGGCCAGCGCGAGCAGCAGCGCCTGCTCGTCGTCCGGCTGCAGCTCCTGCGCAAGCTCCAGGCAGCCGGCCCAGTCGCCGCCGCGGTAGCACGCGCGCAGCCGCTCGGTGCGCCCGGCGGCTTCCTCTTCCTTCTCATCCGCGAGCAGCCACGCGGCCTGGACGCCGAGGACCGACGCCAGATATTCCAGCGTCCCGACCGACGGCGAGGCCAGGTCGTTTTCCAGCTGCGAGAGCATATTGCGCGTGATGCGGTCGCCCACGACCTGCGCTTGGGTCAGCCCGCGGTCGAGCCGGGCCTTTTTGAGCTTCTGTCCGAGCGTCATAGTACGCCTCCGTAAATGTCATTTACCTTGCATCGATTCTATCATATCCGCCCGCGGCCCGCAAGCGCTATCGCATAAAAGGTTGATTTTTCGCGGCCGCGTGGTAAAATAGAACTATCTGAAAAAAGGATGGGATTTGCCATGCAGCGTCTTTTGATCCGCAACATCTCGAAGCTCGTCTCCTGCGACGAGGGCGATACGGTCTACGAAAACGTCGACCTCTACGCCGAGGACGGCGTGATCCGCGCCATCGGCCCGAAGCTGGAAAAGCCCGCGGAGGAGGTACTGGACGCGGGCCATATGCTCTGCTATCCGGGGCTGATCAACACGCACCATCATCTCTACCAGCAGTTCTCCCGCAATCTGCCGCAGGTGCAGAATATGGAGCTGTTCGACTGGCTGAAGACGCTCTATGAGATCTGGAAAAACCTCGATACCGACGTCGTGCGCCTGTCGAGCCTGACGGGCATGGGCGAACTCATGAAGCACGGCTGCACGACCTGCTTTGACCATCACTACGTCTTCCCCGCGGGCGCGGGCGATCTGATCGGCACGCAGTTTGAGGCTGCCTCGGAGCTTGGCATCCGGATGCACTGCTCGCGCGGGTCGATGGACCTGTCGGTCAAGGACGGCGGTCTGCCGCCCGATTCCGTGGTGCAGACGGTGGATGAAATCATGAAGGATTCCGCCCGCCTCATCGAGACCTATCACGATCCCGCCTTCGGCTCCATGCGGCAGCTCGCGCTCGCGCCCTGCTCGCCGTTCTCGGTCTCCGCGGAGCTGCTGCGGCAGAGCGCGATCCTCGCCCGGCAGTACCACGTCCGCCTGCACACCCATCTGTGCGAGACGAAGGACGAGGAAAACTACATGCTCGCGCGCGAGGGCATGCGCCCGCTGGCGTTCATGCAGACGCTCGGCTGGGTCGGGCCCGACGTGTGGTACGCGCACGGCATCCACTTTAACGACGAAGAGCTGAAGCTTCTGGCCGAGACCGGCACCGGCGTGTGCCACTGCCCGGCGTCGAACATGAAGCTCGCCTCCGGCATCGCGCGCATCCCGGACATGCTGAAGCTCGGCGTGCCCGTCGGCCTCGGTGTCGACGGCTCGGCCTCGAACGACGGCTCGAGCCTCATGGAGGAGCTGCGCACGGCCTTTTTGCTCCACCGGCTGAACTCCAGCCGCGAAGCGCCGTCCGGCTATGACTTCCTCAAGATCGCCACGCGCGGCAGCGCGCGGCTGCTCGGCCGCGACGACATCGGCAGTCTCAGCGTGGGCAGGTGCTGCGATCTGTTTCTGATCGACAGCCGCCGGCTCGAGCTCGTCGGCGCGTGCTATGACCCGAAGGCCGTGCTGGCCACGGTCGGCGTCCGCGGCCCGGTCGACTACACCGTCGTGAACGGGCGGATCACCGTCCGCGAAGGCTGCCTCGCCCGCATCGACGAGGAAGCGACCGCACGGGAAGCGAGAATGGTCTGCGAAAAGTATCTCGAGCAATAAAACGAACAAAACGGAAGACGGTATATCCTCCCTGCCTTGCGGGAATGCTGGGCAGGGAGGGTTTTTTATGCTGATTTCACTCATTCGCGCCGTGATCTTGTATCTGGCGCTGATCTTGGTCGTGCGGCTCATGGGCAAGCGGCAGCTGGGCGAGATGGAGCCGATGGAATTCGTCGTGACGATGCTGATCGCCAACCTCGCCGCCGTGCCGATGCAGGAGACAGGCACGCCGCTGCTGGCAGGGCTGCTGCCGATTTTGGTCGTTCTGAGCGTGGAGCTGGTCTTGTCCGTGCTGACATACCGGAGCGTGGGCGTGCGGCGGTTTTTGTGCGGCAAGCCGGTCATTCTGATCGAAAACGGGCGGCTGCTGCAGCAGAATCTCAAAAAAACGCGGGTCAATACCGACGAGCTTTCGGAGTACCTGCGCATCCAGGGCGTGACAGACCTCGCGCAGGTGCAGTACGCCATTCTGGAGACGAGCGGCGCGATCTCGACGTTTCTGTATCCGAAATATGAGCCCGCGTCCGCCAAGGACGCGGGCGTGCAGGCCAGCGCGCGGAAGCTGCCGGTGACGGTGATCGCCTCCGGGCGCCTGCAGAAGCAGAATCTGCCCCTGCTCGGCAAGGACGAGGCGTGGGTGCAGGGGATCCTGCAGAGCTACAACTGCCGCATGCAGGACGTGTACCTGCTCACGAGCGAACCGGGCGGCAAGCTCTATTTCGCGGCCATGCAGGAGGACCCGGCATGAAGCATGTTCTGATCGCCTGTGTGGTGTTTGCGCTCTGCCTTGCGGTGGGGCTGTTTTCTCTTTTCTATGTGCGCGCGTCCGGCGCGCAGACGAACGAGCTGCTCGAGCGCTCCATCCGTCAGGCGGAGACGGAGGACTATACCGGCGCGGCCGCGTCCTTGCGGCAGGCGAAGGAGGTCTGGGAGGGACGCGAGCGGATCCTCGGGATCTTTCTGCACCATGAGGAGGTCGACGAGGTCATCGCGCTGTTCGCGCAGCTCGAGCAGTTCATCCGCCTCGAAGACCTCGACGACTACCTCGCCGCCTGCCACGAACTCACCGCCCGCCTCGAACACATCCGCCGCATGGAACTGCCGACGGTGGAGAATGTGATGTGAAAAAACCTTCCTCTCATAGGGGAAGCCCATGGGAATGTGCAGTTCCCAAGCCTCCCCTCTCAGGGGAGGTGGCTCGGCGGAACGCCGAGACGGAGAGGTTGTATCAAATTTGCAGCAACCTCTCAGTCTGCTTCGCAGACAGCTCCCCTGAAAGGGGAGCCTTGGATTTTCGCTCCCCGCAAGAAGGTACAAATTATCCAGATTTTCACTGTGCCTTCCATTGATGGCAATCGTTCTAAGGCAACTAGTATCAAATTTGATACCCCCGTATCAGGCGGCGCGTACCAAAATATACGTAAGGTGACTATCGTGTGGAACGACGCCTGCAACATTGGGAGTTGCCTGAGTTCAGATGCAGGAAGCGCCAAACGCATCCCAGCGCCCTTTTCTCCCCTATCTTTTCCTGCGCAAGGGAAAAGATAGGGCCGCCGGAGGCGCGTCAGAAACGACCACGACGGAACGAATCCTTGCAAGCAAGGCTTCTTATCCTCTGTGCTCATTTCTTCCTTTCCAAACCGCAAACTGAATTTGCGGTTTGGGTTTTTTCTATGAAAATCTGCAACAACCTCTCAGTCAGCTTCGCTGACAGCTCCCCTGGAAGGGGAGCCTTTGCCTGCTGCGGCGGGGCGCTCAGAACAGGCTGCGCTGTGCATCCTCCTCCGCCGGGGGTTCCGGTTGGGCGAGCAGGGCGTCCAGGTCGCTTTCGCCGTAGACGGCGATGCCGTTGGCTTTGAGGAGGGCGGCGGTCACGCCGTCGCCGGGGGTGAGGCGGCCGGAGAACGTGCCGTCGTAGACCTCGCCGCTGCCGCAGCTCGGGCTGCGCTCTTTCAGGACGGCCGCTTTGCAGCCGTAGAGCCGGGCCAGATGCAGCGCCTGCTCCGCCCCGCGGCGAAACTGCGCGGTCACGTCCGCGCCGGACTTCGTGACGACGGCATCCGCCCGCCGCTCCGACGGCTCGCGCGGCGTGGGCAGACCGCCCAGCTGCTCCGGGCAGATGGGGATGAGATGGTACTGCTCCATGAGAGCGACAGTGGGCATGACGGGCTTCGACCCGCCGTCATACCGGCACTGGACGCCGAGCAGACAGGCGCTGATGAGCAAATTCTCCATGTTATCGGATCCTTTCTCCGTTCAAGACGGCTTCTGTGAGCGTATCGCCCGCGTACACGAGCTTCAGGGAGAAAAACGGGACATGCTCGTCCATGAGCCGCAGGAAGATGCGGTCGCCCTCCCACTGCTGCAGGGCGGCAAGCGCGTGCTTGCCGATCCAGGCCAGCTCTCCCTCGTCGCACTCCTTCGGCGTGCCGGTAAAGCCCGTGGCGTGGAACAGGTGCATGTATTCGGTCGGGTAGATGTCGGAGACGAAGGTCACGAGCCCGCAGTAGCGGAACTTCGTGAGCGTCAGTCCCGTCTCCTCAAGCACCTCGCGGCGCACGCAGTCCTCCGGGCTTTCCTTATCTTCGAATTTTCCGCCTACGCCGATCCATTTGTCGTGGTTTTCGTCGTGCTGCTTTTTGACGCGGTGGAGCATCAGATACTGCCCGTCCCGCTCCAGATAGCAGAGCGTGGTCTGCTTCATGCGGCCAGCCTCCCTGTTTGTGATCTGCCTCTATTTTATCAGCTGCGCGCGGAAAAGTAAACGGCCGGTATTTGTGCGTCTTGTCTGTTTTGGGGAGAAAAAATCGGTGAAAACGACGAATGACTTTCCGGAGGGGATCTGGTATAATACCAGTATCTTAGCCGGAGTGTACCAATCCACACTTATGGTGCCCTGCGGTCAAAAAAAGGAGGATAAAACCAGTCCGGGTGACTCCCGGTGCGGCATTGTGGAGACATGTCGCAATGCGTCCGCCAAGCCCGGCGGTCGTGAGAATGCGCATTGCGGAGGCAGCGCAGTCAGAGTCGGAAACACTATGGCAGAAGTAAAACTCGTAAACGTCAAGAAGATCTACCCGTTCGTCAGTGGCGAAGAAAAGAAGAGCAAGAAAAAGAAGAAGGGCGAAGAGCCTGCCGAGGAGAAGAAGGTCAACCTGCAGATTACCGATAAGGGCGTCGTCGCCGTGCAGGAATTCAACCTGGACATCGCGGACAAGGAATTCATCGTCCTCGTCGGCCCGTCCGGCTGCGGCAAGTCCACCACGCTGCGCATGGTCGCAGGTCTTGAAGAGATCTCCGAGGGCGAGCTGTATATCGACGGCAAGCTCATGAACGACGTGGCCCCGAAGGACCGCGATATCGCCATGGTCTTCCAGAACTATGCTCTGTACCCCCACATGACCGTGTATGAAAACATGGCATTCTCCCTGAAGCTGAAGAAAGTCCCGAAGCAGGAGATCGACAAGAAGGTCCGCGAGGCCGCCGAAATTCTCGGCATCACGGAATACCTCGACCGCAAGCCGAAGGCCCTGTCCGGCGGCCAGCGCCAGCGCGTCGCCATCGGCCGCGCCATCGTCCGCAATCCGCAGGTCCTGCTGATGGACGAGCCGCTGTCCAACCTCGACGCCAAGCTCCGTAACCAGATGCGCGCTGAGATCATCAAGCTCCGCTCCCGCATCAACACCACATTCGTCTACGTCACCCACGACCAGACGGAGGCCATGACGCTCGGTGACCGCATCGTCATCATGCGCGACGGCTTCATCCAGCAGATCGGCACCCCGCAGGAGGTCTTCAACCATCCGAAGAACCTGTTCGTCGCGGGCTTCATCGGCACGCCGCAGATGAACTTCTTCCCGGACGCCAAGCTGACCGTGAAGGACGGCAAGTACGTCGTCGAGCTGCTCGGCAAGTCCATCGTCCTGCCGGAAGACAAGCAGGCCGCCCTGCGCGCCCGCAAGCAGCCGGAAGGCACCGTCACCGTCGGTGTCCGCCCCGTGCACCTCTCCCTGCATCAGGAGGGCTTCCCCGCAACGATCGACGTCTCTGAGATGATGGGCAGCGAGATGCACCTGCATATGACCGTCTCCGGCCACGATGTCATCGCCGTCATCCCGACGGCCGGCCTCAGCCTCGACGATGTCCGCGCAGGCGGCACGGCGCACTTCACGTTCGATCCGGAGCTTATGCACCTGTTCGATCCGAAGACGGAAGAGAACCTCTTCCCCGTGGAAAACAGCAAGGCAAAGGTCTGATCCAGACCATCCCCAGGCGGGCGGCACTGCCGCCCGCTTGAGCTTGTCAAAAAAGATTTTTGACAAGCTCTCAAACGAGACCCGTTTCACTGGGCTCTCGTTTGAAAGGGGTTGCGGCTCGCTGCAGCGCACGAAGGGCACGCCCTTCGCACGTTTGCGAGCCGAGCGGTATTTTCTCCGACGTACACGCCGCCGGAGAAAATGATTTTTACTTTCTTTGCGCTTGCGAGCGCAAACTCTGCGAGGCTTTTCTTCCCTCCGAAACCTTCGGCTGGGCAGGTTTTTTGACAGTCCGAAGCGGGCGGCGCATGGCGCCCGCTTTTGGTATGCATCAGCAGGGGATCGATAGAGCGTTGCAGGGGAACGGCATTTATCGGGCCACAAAAATAATTCTTTACTTTTTCGCCGTTTTCCTGTAGACTAGAGAGGTTCGGCAGAAGTCTGGCAAGGGAGGGACGGCCATGCGGGTGAAACGGCTGACGCGCTGCGCGCTGCTGACCGCCATTGCGCTGGCGATCTTCGTGCTCGAAGCGCAGATCCCCATTCCCTTCCCCGTGCCGGGCATGAAGCTCGGCCTGAGCAACATCATCACGCTCTTCGCGCTGTTTTCCTTCGGCTGGAAGGACGCGCTTGCCATCGTCGTCATCCGCATCCTGCTCGGCAATCTGGCCTCCGGTCAGGTCATGGCGCTGCTGTATTCGCTGGGCGGCGGCCTTCTGAGCTTTGCCGGGATGGCGCTGCTGCGCCGCATCCTGACGGCAAAGCAGGTCTGGGTCGCAGGCGTGGCCGGAGGACTTCTGCACAATCTGGGCCAGATGGCCGTGGCGCTTGCCGTAACGCGGACGCTGGGCCTGCTGATCTGGCTGCCGGTCCTGCTCCTGTGCGGGCTTGTGACCGGGCTGTTTACCGGGCTGTGCGCGCAGCTGCTGCTGCGGCGCAGGCTCATTTCGGACAAAGGAGATACCCACGATGAATCCCAGAAAAAATGACTTTGAACGCGCCGTTTCCCTGCTGCATCGGGATGGCTACACCTGCGTGCTGTGCGACCGCGACCGTGTGCTGACCAGCCGCGAGCACGGGCTCGCGCCGCTCATCCGGCTGCTGGATACGAACGAATCGCTGCAGGATATGGCTGCCGCCGACCGCCTGATCGGCCGTGCCGCCGCGCTGCTGCTGCTTGCCGCGGGCGTGAAGGCCGTGTATGGCGAGGTCATGAGCGAGGAGGCCCATCGTCTTCTGTCCGATGCCGGAGTCCGCACGGAGTACGGCACGCTCGTACCGGAAATTCTGAACCGCGCCGGGGCCGCTCCCTGCCCGATGGAGCAGGCCGCCGCGGCCGTGACCGATCCGGCAGAAGCCCTGCCCGTCCTGCGGAAGGCCATGCAGGAGCTGCAGAAGCAATAAAACAGAAAAGTAATGGCGCAGGGACGTGCTCTCCTGCGCCTCAGACTGTCAAAAAAACTGCTTAGCCGAAAGTTTCGGAGGGAAAGATAGTGTGAAAGGAAACCGTCAGGGTTTCCTTTCGCGTTTAATAACCCGCCGCAGCGGCAGAATTGCAAAATAAAAACACAAAAACTTATTTTGCAATTCTGGAAGCAGCTTGGCGAAAAAGCCCGAAGGGACTTTTTTGACAAGCTGTGGCGCAGGGACGTGCTCCCCTGCGCCTGTTTTTTATAGGGCCGCCGCCCGCGCGTTGTAGGGGAGGGGACAGCCGGGCCCGGCACGGTACTAGCGACTGGTACAGACCGACGTTAAAATGGGATGCACTCCCGAATTGTCATTGCGAGGGCGCTTCGCGCCCGTGGCAATCTCACGCACCAACTT
>ERZ836939.1074-NODE-1074-length-33463-cov-3.390655_pt1 | contig 33463 bp, 47 predicted proteins | sample MGYA00519912_ERZ836939 | MGnify/ENA primary metagenome ERZ836939 (study PRJEB31850, sample SAMEA3708810) | human gut metagenome | biome: human gut; feature: human-associated habitat; material: faeces | place: China | collected 2014 ...
TTTGCCGAAAAACTCCAAGGAATGTACCGCCCCACTGACCTACTATCGGGTGGGACGGTTGCAACCAATGGTCGACCGCTTTTAGGGCATCTGGTAGCGTAATCTGAATTTCCGACGGTACCGATCCGCTCACGCTCTTGATCTGCACCATCAGCACCACGATTGCAACGTGTCCGATTTTTGCATAACAGCCATATTTTCCATAGTACTCGCCCGATACGTTAACCGTTGGCGTAAAATATGTGAGTGGCATTCCCTGCCAATCAAAGCCTTTTCTGGCGATAAGATTCCAGCCCACATCCAGCGCACCCTCTACCTCTGCCACCTTTCCGATGGCCATGCCTTTTTTGGTGGTGTCCGAGTCGCTGGCGAGCAGGATATCAATAAAAGCCGATGCTGACATTACGTCTGAGCCGTAGTAGTCGATGAGTTTGAAACTATCTTGCAGTCTTACGCATATGTTATAGCTCGCCGCTGTATCTGCCGATACGATCACATAGCCAGATAATGTATAAGCCGACATATCGAGTACTTTGGATTGCCACCCTGTTTCTGTGGCTTTTTTCCAATAGATTGTGCATTTTCTTCCATTTGTGCTGCCCAGCGGCGTGATACTGCCACTTGGCTTGATGCAGATATAGGCTCCTGCTGCATTAAGTGATGCATCAGTTGCCGACTTGCATCGATACGCACTTACGCCGGTTACTGCAGGCGCTGTGTATGCCTGCACAGTGATATCCTTGCTTACGGTAGTTTTCCAACCTCGGCTATCCGTTACAGTGGCCGTTACTCGGATCGCGCCAGACTTGGCTAGTATACCCGTAGTATAAGTTGATCCTGAGTACGCTGTACCGTCCACCGTTGAGCTATACGACGTGATCGTCGCGCCATACTTTCCAGTGGCTGAAATCGTTACTTTGAGCTGATCCACTCCCTGCACGTATCCAGTTACAGCAGGTGTTGTAGTTCTTGGCCGCTCAAGTGATATGGATACTGTCGGTGAAGTTGAGCTTGGTGCCGATGCCTTGAAAACTACCGATTTCGTTCCTACAAACGTGCTGCCATAGTAGGTATCACAGTATATTGATCCCCATCCGCTATACTGATTTGGGATCTCCGTAGCAAGATCTAGTGGAATCGTCCACTGGCAGTTATTTTCCACTCCTGTGGCTATCGTGCCCGACTTGCTGCCCCACGCATACCGCACCGTATGCGTAAAAGATGCGCTCGCCCTGTTCGTGTGAATATATATGGTATCCCCCATATATCCAATATTTTCAGTGGTAGCAGGATATGTAATGCACGATGGTTGTGATGCTCGTGCAATCTGCGTCAGTGACATTGTTCCGGATGCCGACCATGCAGATGATGCCACCCACTTATAGGCACAGCTAAAAGATGCCGATAGCGTTTTGCTGCCGTCTGAGTCGTGCGGGATGGTAGCTGTGCCAGAAGCAATTGTTACTGGGTTGGCCTCGGTGGTGTGATCCGTACCAATGCTAATCGTAACTTTTGTTTCTGATGCGCGACTAAAAACTGTTGCCCCGTTGATTACCACGCTAATATTATGCGAGCTGTTGGAGTACCAGTTCGAACCTACAAGCCAGCCGATCAGTGCCCAGCTCACTGTTGATGAGTTATTATTTGTATCGGTTCCTGTTTCTGTGATCCGTAGCGCCATTCTTACGTCGGCAGCTACTGCACTGTAAAATGTCGCCATTTTCTATTTCCTTTCTTTAACTGATTTGCAAATGTCGGCCAGATTTTGTGAAAATTAAGCCTAAGATATTGGCCGTGGTGGTTACTACTAGATTTGAGTTGTACAACTGATTGTTAGTATAGTAAGCTACCATTTGCCCTGATTGTACGAAGCAAATCCGGTCGTTTCGGATTTCCAGAGTGATCGGGCTGTCTGACTTTCCGAGGGCGATGCCGCTTTGCGTAAGCCTGATATACGTTTCTAGTTGCGCCCACTTATCATCTGATGAGCTGCCAACTTTAGAAATATTTTGCTCGACCGTTTTAAAACGTGCCTCGATTGCATCCGGTGTTTGCGATAGCTGGGACTCTACCTGCTTTTTATAGGTTTCCAGATCATCCTCTTTCACGTAAGATTGCATTGCCTTGGATAGCGATTCTGTAGCCGTTTTAAGTGATTCCACCTGTGTGGTTACAGTCGTTACTGTAGTTGATACCTGATCAGCTGTGGACTGTGCCTGGTCGATGCCTTTATCGATTTCCTCTCTTGATTTTTTGATTTCTGTGGTGATGTCCTCTTTCCAGACCTTTTCCTTGATCTGATTTTCCACAACTTCCAGGCTAGATCCCTGTTTGCTTACAGTTTTCTTTACACTTGCCAGATCTTGTCCCAGCCCGTTTAGGGCGCTGGCTAAGACCGGTGTTGTAGTCGATGTGGTGCCATCATCCCAGGTGATATATGATCTTGTCCAGATATACTTACCATCTGCCCATGCAGGCTGTGTGGCGCTCCAACTGCCGCCCTCTTGCTTGGTAGATGAGGTTGATAGATAGTACTGAGGCACGATGGTTTTAACGCCTCTGCCTGTCGCTCCCTTATCTCCTTTTTCACCTCTGTCTCCCTTCGAGCCGTTGGTTCCAGATGCCCCAGTGCTGCCGGTGATACATACTGGTGTGCTGTAAGCCACTGTTCCGCTCTTGGTGGTGGTTTTAGTCCGCGACCATATATAACTGCCCTCTGCCCACGTCGGAGTCGCAGACTGCCACTTGCCGCCTGCAAGCTGTGTTGGCGATGTACTCTTGTAGTACTCCACTTCCACAGATGCAACGGCTGCATTTGTGGCATCTGTTGCACTCTTGGCCGCAGCGGACGCATCACTTGCCTTACTGCTTATCTCTTCGATACATTCCGTAAGTTTTTTGCTTTCGACTTTTACGTTTTCTGCATTGATTCCAATTACATAGATGCGGTCTAGGATTGCTTTTCCAGAAACATCCAGCCCATAAGGATAAGTTTTTCCGCCATCCGCACTAATGCCTATGGCTGTGGCAGTCATTTTCCATACAATTTGAGATTCGTCCAGTTTAGGCTTATCGTGTGCGTAGTAGATTGTGCTGCCATCCTCTTGCTTTTCAGAGGTGATGTACATGCCGGAAGACTCGGCAAGCTGCTTATTCATTTCTTCCAGTGCTGCTTCTCGCTCTGATCGCTCGTGTTCCACTGCTTCGTCCGCATACTTTCGATTAGCAATGATTGCTTTCGAAGTCTCAGAAAGCCTCTTGCCACCGTTGATAGTGGGTGATGCAGCATTGCAGGCTACCTTTTGCGACTCCAGCACCGCGAAGGTTGTAGAAGTTACCACTGTTTCATACTCGTTGCCTTTTTCGTCCCTCACGGTAATCCTGTCACCTGCTTCGATTGATGGATCTGATTTGCAAGTAACTGATAGTGGGCGAAAATTCAGCCCGATGAGCTTGTTTCCAAGATAGGTTGCGGTTTCCTGCGCCTTATTCTCTGCCAGAAGGATATTATCGCTGATTGATAGGCGGTATCCATCTGCTCCAGATTTTGCAGCGGTTTCTCCCGCTACAACTTCGGTGCCCGTGATCGTTACATCATCAGTGCAGATACTTTTACCATACAAGATATCAATACTTTGGGATACTGTACTTGCATACCAAGTAATCGCAATCCTGCCATTCGGCCGCGCCTTTGCGTAGCAGCCTGCAAGCTGTGCGGCAGCTGCTACAGCCTCTCGGCATGTGGCATTTTCTGGAGCCTTTTCAATCGCGTATGAACTACGCGGAAACTGTGAGCTTTCCAAAATCACTCCACACTGAGAACACGCATCTTTCACGATACTTGCGAGTGTTGCAGGATAGGCAATCTTTGGCTCATACAGCTTATCAAGCAGGATCATGTTGTCATATGCCGTGAGTGCAATGCTAATGCCAGGTGAAACTGGTTCATCCACAATGTAATGTCCCATCTCAAGCAACTCCGGTTTGCCATCTACCAGGATGCCAACATATGCAGAGATATGTGCGCCGTAAAAATTCTTGCCATCAAACTTGCCTGTACGGTTGTTGAGCGTGATCAGCGCTTCACCGATTACCGCAGAACCAATTTCAAACTCACTGGAACTGGAGCTTTCATCAACAAATTTTAACTGCTTGAAGTCCTGTAGCTCAGTTAATGTCTGAGATGAGCCATCTGCGTAGTTGATAATAATCTTTGCGCAAAATTCACGAACTCCTTTGATAAGCTCCTTGTATTTTGATGATGTATTTCGCATTTGTCTCACCTCCTACCTCTGCACAATTTTGCAACTCACTGATTTATAGTAAAAAATCCCATCGCCAACCTCGCCAAGTGCTACTTTGCTTAAAGTTCCGCGATAGGACTCTATCGTTACCATTCCGCCTGCATCGCGGAATGTCAGCGGAAAGTAACCTGCTACAAGCTTCTGCTGTAGCGTTTTCACTTCCGCTTCTGTTAAGACTCCCCAGCCGACTGTTACGGTCTTTTTCTGGGCTACGACATCTCCAGCAAACAGTCCAGAGAGATCACGGCCCGAATCAGATGACCAAATGATTTCGTCATCAACTTGAATTGATGTGGGGGATGGAAGCTCCACCCCTCCAACTGTTAATAATGCCATGTTCCCTCCTTAGACTGTTACTGTAACTGTGCTGTGACGCCTTTTGAGCCGCAATGAGCCAGTTACCATAGCTCTCGCCAGTTCCTCACCATCCACTGCAAGCACGATGTCGTCGCCACCCTGTACCAGTGATATAAGCGTTTCCAGAAGACTAATGATCTTCTGTAACTGCTCTGGGCTTCCTGCCCCTGAGGCTGCTTTTCGCGCCATCTCCAACAGTTTATCTTCCGGGGCGACAACCTCGCCCTGATGACGGTTATCACCGATCATGGCAAGCTGTGGTGTGTTAGCTTTGACGTAACCACCTTGAGCCAGCTGTGGAATCTGTGGCACGCTAATTGATGGTACCCAGCCAAACGGTTTAGCGCCAAGAATATCTATTCCACGTATGCCTCCAAGTACTGAGTTCAAATTGTCAAATGGAATTTTGATAACATTGTTTATTCCTCGAATGATTCCGTTAACCAGCGTTACAAAAACATCTTTTACCGATGTAACAAATCCATCAAAGATAGTTCCGCCAGCCTTGAAAATTCCTACAATATCATTCCATGTATTTTGTGCGAAGGTTTTGATTCCTTCCCACAAATTCGTGAATAATGTGTCGATTGGTTGAGTTACATTATCGCTAAACCATTTTTGCGCACCATTCCAAATATTTACAATTCCGTCCCACGCACTTTGAAACGTGTCACCAAGCCATTTTTTTGTATCTGAAAAAGCTGTTTGAATGCCTGACCAAATTCCATCAAAAAATTTTACGACTCCAGACCATGCCTTTTGAATGCCTTTGCTTGCACTATCAAAAATGTTTGAAAACCATTTCGCAACTGGTGTGAATAAATCTACAATGATTTGCCACGCGCCTGAAATTGTTGTAGCAATATTGTCCCAAGTTTCCGACAGGTATGTGCTAATGCCATCCCAAAGCGTTACAAAGAAAGTCTTCATGTCTTCCCATGCTGACTCCCAGTCTCCTTTGAAAACGTCCGTTAGGAAGTTAATAAAGCTTGATAGTGCTCCCAGCAGTGTTTCTATCAGGCTTCCTGCCGATCCAACAAAATTATTAAAAGATTCACCTGCCAGTGCTAAAAGCTCACCAATTACAGGTCCGAATGTATCAATAAACCACTGAATGAATGGTTGCAGCCACTCCTGCCACAAAACAGCAATGCAATCTGCAACCTGTCCTGCAAGAGCAATTCCTTGGCTTATTGCTGGCTGCACATGTTCTGCCCATGCTGCTTCAAAGCTGGTGGCAAGTTCATCAAGTACCGGCTTTATATATGTATCAAAAGTTTCACAGATTTTAGATACAATCTCAGAAAGTCCTTGCGTGATAGATAAGAACATTGGCGCTATATGTTCTTGATACATGGCATTGATATCTGCAAATGTCTGTGTTACCGATTCCGCAAGCGTACTTGTTATTACCTGTATTGGCTCCAAAAAGCTATTAAGTGATTGTGTAATGCTGTCGGCATTATCCGTCAACGGTTTTACAATCAACGATGCTAAGTCATTGCCGAATCTATACAGTAACTCCGTTATGCCTAAAACGCCATTTGCGAATATTTCAATTAAATCAGCTGTAATTTGTTTTCCACTATCTGATCTTAAAACCGTTGCAACTTGTGCTAGTAGCTGTGCCGTGTCTCCGATAAGGGTAATTCTATCTTCCGATAGTTTGAACATATTAACTATATATTGAGTAATACGTTCTGTATTTTTTTCTAAATATCTTGATATTCCACCCAGTAAATTATCAGCAACCGATAGCCCAATTGATGCAGCGCTTCCAGATATTTTTCCTAAATTGTAGGCAGTGGTTTTTGCCAATTGGTCTACCGCTTCTATTACTCTTTTATCCGTAAAAATGGTAATTAAAGATTTCTGTATGCTTTCGCATTCATCCTCAATGCTATCAAGTACTGATAGATCTCCTATACCATCAAAAAAACCTTTCTTACAGATTTTCGCAAGTTCTTTTACTTTTCTAAGAATTTTATCAAGCGTTTTATTGGTTCTGGTAAGAGCATCATTCTCGCCCTCGGCCAACTTTCCAAAATCTGTCGCACCGCTTCCGAGTCCAGAAAGGCTGCCTCCACCAGTTCCACCAGAACTTGGACTTGAACCACCGCCGCCAGAATCGCTTCCGGTATCGGTCTGCTCTGCAAGCTTGTTGATCTCGTCGAAGCCCATGAGAGTCTTCATTTCCTTGGCAGCCTTCTTTGCTGCCGCTCCGACTGCCCCAGTGTTATCCGCAAGGTTTCCGGCACTGTTGGCTGCATCCGCAAGTCCACTTCCTGCGTCCCCTGCCGCTGCTGTGGCATCGTTCAGTCCGCTTGTGAGCGTGTCTGTGATGCCGCTGCCGCCGCTCGACTTTTTGCCAGTGATCAGCTCCGTGAAGCCCTTGAAAGCCTCTGCCAGCTGCGCCACCTTGCCAAGTACAACATTGATAAGCTTGATCGCAGGCGTGAAGAGATTGATAAGTCCCTGCCCGATAGATGCCATGATGGATTGCGTCTGCAATGCCATCAGCCTCGTCTGATTTGCCCAGCTATCGGACGTTCTGGCAAAGTCGCCCTGCGCCAGAGATAGTTGCCCGAGAACAAACTTGTATCTCAAAGCAACCTTTTCCTGCTCTGTCATTGCAGAGGTTGTCTTGCCGTACCCGTTGGCCATCGCATACGCATCAAGAGCTGTCTGAGTCATTACGATACCGAGGTCTTTTAAGCTCTCAGTCTCGCCCGTGAAGACGGATTTGAGCTTTGTATATGCCTCATCCTGTGACAAGTTGTAGAAAGATGCCACATCTCCAGCAAGGCTTGTAAGTGCCGTAGACATCTCATAAGCCTGCTGCTCACCAAAGCCGAAAGCCTTAGCCATGGCTCCGAAGGTACCTGTGTACTGCTTTGCCATGGTTTCTGAGAGTCCGAAGCTCTTGGCAGCTGATTTTGCAAACTTGTCTACCTGGTCAGACATCGTAGAAAAAGTTACATCTACGACATTTTCAACCTCTGCCAGATCAGATCCTAAGTCAAGACATTTTGCACTAAAATCAACTAACTTTTTTACTGCAAAGGCACTGGCAAGCGTAGCACCTGCCTTTTTTGCCAGCCCCTCCATTTTTGATACTTGCCGCTGAAATCCAGATGAATTGATCACAAGATCTAGGCCAATTTCACCAACGCTAGTAGCGCCCATATTATCACCCACCTTTTCATATCAAGGTAGGCACGCGCTGCTACTCTCTGGTGCAGCCTATTGGCTCTTGCCCTTGGAAATTGATTTTATTTACTTTCCCACATCGTGGGCACTTAATTTCACCTTTTACGATCTCCGCTATTAGCAGAGTTTTTCCACATTTTTCGCATTTTATCTTCTCAATTTTCTCCACCCCCTGCCATCGCAATGAAGGCCTGCTTTAGTTGTTCCACATAAGCCATCGTTTCGCTTTCTGTCTTCGCTTTCGCCCTGTTACGCATCCATTCGGCTCGGATACGCCTCTGCCCTGGCGTAAAGTGTTTCAAGATATCTTCATCATCTTCTGAACGAATAGACACCATTCTTCCCAGTGCGGTATCTGGGCTGATGCCTGCCAAAAGTTGGCAAAACTCAGCCCATGGCATATCGTGGATTTCTTTTGATAGTCTCAGCCCATACTGAGCCTGAAAAGAAGACACGATCAAGTCGTAATCTTCAATCAAGTCGTAGTATGGGTCTGAGTTTCCCCCACCGGCTCATTACTTCCTGCTATCAGATCTACCGCTGCCTCGATCACTCTATTCAGATCTGTAAAACTCAGCTTTTTCTTTTCGATCAACTTTTTGCTTTTCTCTGGGAAGAGTAAATCGTACATATTGAGAGTTGCCTGTGCTTTCTTTACAGCGTCATCCTGGTCATTATCGTCCTGGTTATTAGCAAACATGCCCATCACCTTTAGCATGGTGGCTGCATCTGCATTCACTTCCAGCTCTTCACCCTGGATCACCAGGCACGGATTTCCATCTAATTCTAACTTTTCAGTGATATCTATTGATTTTCTCATTTTATCATTGTTCCTTTCTTTATGCAGATGCGTTTGTGAACTCAGGCTTGCCATTTGACATTGCTTGAAACTCAAGCGGTGCCACAGTAGTCGAATCGCCAGATCCAGAGTTGGTTACGTTGATAACTGCATTTTTGAATTTAACAGTGCTGCCATCTGAGAATGTCCACTGAAAAGTTGCTTCTGCATTGCGTCCATTCTTCCATGCCTTGCCTGCCACAAAGTCGTTTCCTTTATCTCCTACGTTACGTTTTGCTGTTACCGAAATAGTAACCCCTTTGCCAGTCATCAAGCGTCGTACCCAACCTTCTGTATCAAACGGTGTCCATTCCTCAACGCCATTGTCAAATGATACGGAAAAGCTTTCGCAATCCGCGATTGTTGCCAGGCTCTCTGTTTCTGACTCAGATGTGTCGATCTGAAACTGGTTTTCATAGCACGGATATACACCATTCTTTTCTGCAAACAGTTGCAGATTCATTGATCTTTCTGATCCTCTTTCTACACCTTTCATGTTGTTATTCCTTTCTTGTCAAAAACTACAGCCGCCTCGATTGCCATTTCATAGATACCTGTATCATCGGTACCAACGTCTTGGATCTCGTAGAGCGGCTGAATAAATTTAATTGTTGCATCGTTTATTTTTGCTTCCCTTGTTCTTTGGATCGCTTCAAATAGGGCTGTTGCTGCCTTCTCGGTTTCCCTTGGAGATTTGTTCCAATGCACCAGCAGCGTAATGTATCTGGTGCCGTAAGACTCCAACGCGCGACCACCGATTGCAACCTTGTGTGGATACTGGTGCTTGCTGTTATATACTCCAATAGAGCGATCTTGCTTATCTGGCAGCTTGGCCATGTAGACGTGATCTGCCAGATTGAGGGAAGCTATGTAATCTCTTACATCCGCCAGTGTCATATCCCTGTCAACCTCCTATAAAATTGCTTGAAAGCATTCGCGCAGAACTCTGCATCTCTTCCACCTGGCAACCAATCCTCATACCATCTGCCTTTTGCGTGCGGATTTGCAGTTTTCTGGAAATCATATTCTGGATGGAAATACAAGCGACGGGCGTAAGGTGTGCTTGAAACGATTGTTACTTTGCCTTGATTGCTCTGTGAGTAATCAATAAACGTACTTTCGTTTTGCAGGTTTCCGGTATCTCGTGGAAACACCTGAGCTTGTAAAACTTCGGTGTGTAGCGCCTCTGCTGTCCGTTCCAATGCCGTAATCTGTGCACGCTCTAATCGGTTAATCTGTGGCATGTTCAGTCTCACGCGCGAATTAACTTTGATCATTTTAGCAGCACCTCCGTATAGTTGACTGTGCCATCTGGATTGCGTGCCTTTCTGGCTTCAATCACCTGCCGCTTGACGCCGAAAATGGTTGCCTCTCCGCCTGAAATGACTGGCATTTGTGGGCAGATATCTCCCGGAAGCAATGCAGATCCGGTAATTTCCACAAGCTTCTTTTCTGCCGTGAGAACTGTCCTTGCCTTATCCTGGTAATTACAGGTGCCAGAATATGTGAATGTCGCCAAAGGTTCTCCATACTCGCTAAGGCCTTCCTGATCAAATCGAAAGCGGATAGGCGTCTTGCACAGCTGTTTCAGCACCAAACATGGATATTTCATAAGAAACCTCCTCAAATATTTGCCAGACGGCAGCACAGTCCAGTCTGGCACAGCGTAGCATATACATCTCGTCTCATAGCGATGCCCTTATCTGCATACACGTTCCAGCTGCTGCCAAAGGTCGCGGAAACACCATTGATGCTGTATGAAGATAAGATCATATTGATCTGCTCCTCGTTTTCAGCTTCAAAGTCTGCCTGCTGGCACACCACTTCCTTGATCAGTTCTTGCTGGAAGCGTGTTAGACGATTAAAGCCCAGATCATTGATGCGATTGTATGTCAACGCATCAATGTGTCTTGACGCTCTTCGCAGGGCATGTTGCAGCTCCTCAAGTGGTATATCTCCTTTTCCAAGGACTCCGTATTCTTCTGGTGTTACATACGGCTCATAACTCATGCTTTTCCTTTCTTGCCTGCCGGCTTAGTCTCTGTCGAAGCTTCCTCTGCCGGTGCCTCCTCTGTCGGAATTTCTGCCGCTAAAGCCTCTTCTATTGGAGCTGCTTCCGACTCCTCTACCTTGTATCCGTGGTCCTTAAACCACTGGATAAGGTGCGGATCATTTGTCTCTCCCACACCGTTGCAAAACGGCACGGATGCAGAAACACCTGTATAATCTCTATTTGGACTGTAAATTTTCATATGGCCCTCCTTACTTAACTTTGATGCCTCGGAATACTCCTGCTGCCTTGGATGCTTTTAATGCAATGGCTGCATTCATTTCAACTTCACCTGTCTTCACAGCGCCGGAAGTTGAAAAATCTGGCAACCATGTCTGCACTGGCGCCACACCTGCAAAGGATACAGCGTGGAGACCATCCATGCCCAGACGCGCTACATACAGAGAAGTCTTTCCGGTTGCGTCAATCTTGATAACTTCCTCATTTGTTCCCGGCTTTGTCTTCATATCAACAAATGGGATTCCAGCATAGCTCTCAACCTGATTGCCCCAGTTATCCTTAGTTACAGAATACATGGCTGCGCGTCTCGCGCACGCTCTCAGCTTTGCGATCATTTTGTTATTTCCAGCGATGAAAGATGGTGTGCCATCCAAGCCACCAAGAAACTCATCAAACATATCAAGAAAATACTGATAGTTCTTCGTGACCAGTTCTGATGTTGACAAGTCGATCACACTTTCCACGTTATATTCTGTAGAGCTTCCAGTTAATGCCTTATCAAGTCCATCGAACGCATTTGTCGCGACCGCACTGTCGCCGTTAATGAAAGTGTCATTAAAAAGCGCCTGTGCTGCCTTGATCTTCTGGGCCTGCTGTAATTCTACTTCGGATACAATACCGCCCATTCCAGCAAGAACACGGTCGATCTGGTACGCACCACCAAACACTTTGATATCAACTGTGATTCTTTCCTTGCTTACCTCAGATGGCTCGTATTCGTGATTGATCTCACGGAACTGCGCTGTCGGCTGTGTCTTGAGTCTTGTATAACTGTAGCTTGGTGTCGCTCCGCCACCTGTTGGAGATACGGCATCGTCAAAAGTGATATGATCCAGAATCCAGTTGGATTTCTGAAACTCGTCAATAACTCCCATTTGCAGGTCATCCTGCACATTTTTCTTTGCTTCATCAAGTGTAATTGGCATAAATTACTCCTTTCCTTCTGCGCCCAAATTGAGCTTTGCGGCAATTGCTTCTTTCATGGTCATGTGGCCTTCGTTGCCATCCTTGCCACTGTCTGGCTGCTTTCCACCCAGCGGGAAGAATCCTCTCTTTGGATTTGGCTTTTCTTCCTGCTTAAATAAAAACGGTTTGCTTTCCTTCAAGGCCTTCACCTGTTCATCCAGTCCGGTGACTTTTCCGTCATCGCCAAGAATAAGCTTATCTCTGGCAATCAGACCTGCAACCAGATCGCCGTCCTGCGCAGAGGCCGCAACCGCCATCTTGATCGCGCTGGTAAGCTTTAAATCTTTGATTTCCTTCTGATGATCTGCTTCTTTCTGCTGCATCTGTGTCTGGAAGTCTGCAATCTGCTGTGTCAGGGCGGCATTGTCGCCTGCTGTCTTTTTCAGATCTTCAAGCTGCTTCTTGTGATCGGCTACAGATGTCTCAAGCTGTTTCTTTTCCTGATCAAGCTGATCATAAGACTCTTTCTTTACATAACCATCCAGCTCCTTAGTGGACTCCTCTGCCGCTTTCTTCGCAAGGGATCTGTCGATTCCCAGCGCTTCAAACTGCTCCTGTGTCATCGTGTTCTCCTTTCTGGTAGTTTAATGCCGATTCCGGGCATAAAAATAACACGCATTGCTGCGTGCTTCTTCACTGATTTGTGCTGGCGCAAATTACTTGCTGTTAGTGGCTTTAAATCCCCACTCTGGCAAGAAGTTGATTTCATAATGATATTTATCAACCTCGGAACCGGAGATGTCCTCAACCACATACATGGTATACTCATTAAGGTATACATAATCTTTCTGATACTTTCCTTCATCCGTCTCGATGATGACTTCAAGCTCATTAGCTGAGCTGTTGCCCAAGGCGAATGTGCCAGTCAGTTCCAGTAGGACAGTATCTGTTCTGGCATTTAAAACTGTTAGCTTTCTTGTAACATTAAAATTATCAGCCTCTTTTGAAATGTTTCGACTGACCTGATCTGCCTCTGTACATCCCATCGCTGAGAATGCTAAGAGCATTGCCCCCATCAGTTCCACAACTTTCTTTTTAATCTGAACTTTCATTTTCTTACTCCTCTCTGAAATTGAGTATTACGCGCGCTTTTTACAATAGCTTTTTTATCCAAAAAGTTTACAAACTTCGGATCTAAAATATCCGTTTGTCCCTTCATGTATGCCGCAAAACTTTCTGCAAAATATTCGGTTTTACTTGCTGTTGCGTAACCGGATATTTTGCCAGCATACTTTTTAGCATCCGCGCCTATCTCGTTTATAGTTTTCGCGTCAAAGAGCTGCCACTGGATGTGATGCCCCATCTCGTGTGTAATGTAATCTTTTGCCGATCCGTCTCCTACAAAGCTTCGCCCAGCTGCCTTGTAGCGTTCTGCGAGTTCTCTCTGGCTTCCTTTGAGCGTATCTATATTATCCATTACCACTTCCCAAGCTTCTTTTGAGTTCTTGTTGTAGTCTTCCAGAGTCTTTTCATTTTTCAATACCGCTTTATTGATGTATATTCCGTTCTCAACTGGAGAGTAGGCCATCACCGCATCTTCGCTCGTGAAAATTTTCTTTCCCTTTGCTGATTTGGGATCAATTGTTTTTATTCCGTTAATCTTCGGAACATCGTATGCACTATATATGTCGCAAAGTCCATTATTGATGCTATTTGCATTTTCTAAAGATATGCCTTTGTAGTCGGCTTTTCCTTTGAAAGTTTTATCAAGTATACTTTCTTTGCAAAATTGTTGTGCATACTGTTGCGCCTCTTCTACCGTTTGAGCTGGCTTGAAAGTTGGGTGAGCTTCTGCATTCCATTCAGCGCATTTTTGAGTGTTACTCTCTTGCATCTCAGAATCAAGTGAATATTCAGCCAGCCTTCCATATTTTTCTGTCTGCCGCTCGGCATATTGCTGTTGTGCCTCCCTTCGATTCTTCTCCGCCAGATCGTTTAGCTCTTTCTTGGTGAACTTTCCATCCGGTGGTGTACTAATACCCTCGAAGTATGTTGTATGTGAATCTCGACATCGGGGATGATACAGCCCTGCCGCAATGGCGCTACTGATTAGTGGATACTGCTTGCCAGTAACAGGGGATTTTCCATCCTTTGGACCATCACTCCACACATCATCAATCATCACCTTGCCCACGAACGGAAGGCACTTTGGACACGGATTATCACCACGCTTATTGATGATCACAGTGGAAATCCCCCACTCCTGACGCTTCACACCTTCGCCCTGCAGGTAAGCTCGCTTGCTGGCGGTGCGGATCGCCATGTCTGCGTAATCTGCCAGTGTGTGGCGTGATCCGTTTTTATACTCTACACAGGTAAGCCCAGCGGCAAGAAAATCCTTCGTTGCCATGTCAACAGCCTTCTCATATGTACCTGCTCCAGAGTTTGCGTAGACCTGTGCATTATATATGATCTTCCGATATTGATCATTCGCCATTCGAAGCACTGCCGTCTCGGCCTTCTGCATATCGCTACATGTAGCCTGTATCAGTGCTTCAAGCTTTCTGCCATTCAGCCGGAAGAACTCGGCAGCTGACTCCGAATCTATTTTCTCAGCTGAGAATCCATCTTTGATTGCCTGTAAGATCTCTGCCTCCTGATCCATCTGGCCTTCCTCTTGCGCCATCCGTAGCAGGACCTCAATCTTTCGGTTGAGGTCCTTGAACTGCTTCTGGTATTTGCTTCGATTTTCTTTCTTATACTTCTCCAAGGCTTTTAGCTGCTCCACCTGCCACATAGTCCATGTCTTGCCTTCTTTTTCTTCCTCGGCTTTATGGCGGCTTATATTGCGCATCATGGATGCGATTAACTCATCTTCAATCGCTGCGAAGGCTTCGCCAATGTCGTACTCGGTGTTAATTTTCTTCATACGCTCTTATTCGCGTAGACTTTGAAGCCTCGCGCCTTGAACTGTCGAATCAGTTTCTTGAGCTGTGTGATGCTCTTGCATTTGTCATTGCGCAGCTCTGCATATCCCTGCTTTTCTACTGCATAGATACCAAACGGCACCTGCTCACTTGCGATTTCAAGCAGCCCCTCGTACTCCTCCTGGCTCATCTGATATGTTCGTTTCATCACCGTTACCTGCATTCTTATCGCCTCCTGTATCGATAACAAAAGAACCAGCAGTCGTAGTGACTCCTGGCTCTTCCATTCCAACTATTCCCTGTTCTGCTTTCAGACGAGCAACTTCCTCTGCTTTCTCCTCATCTGTCCATGTATCACCATACAGCTGATCTACAGATGTTTCAACCGACATAACTCCATATTGCTTTGCCTTACCTACCGTATCAACAGTAGTTTCAAAATCTGGTGACGCGTATTCACCAAACTTCACAGTAATGTCATACGTTCCTGGCATCTTACCATACATAAGATCATAGCACTGTAATATTTTCTCGAATAGCTGTGGAAGCGCCTCATTCAGTGTATCTACAATCTTGCTACGGACATTCAGCGTAACCTTTTCTTTCTCTCTCTGAGACTCGGCGTTATCCGTCTTCTTTAGATCTATGCCGAGTGTAGACGGTGATATGATGCCTTGTAACACCATGTCGAGAAAGTTGGCGTAACTGTTGACGTATGCCTCGTAAGAAATCTGTGGCTGTGAAATCTCCACTTGATGATTGGCTTTCTCTGACATGTCAGAGCCGATCGCAATAAAGTCATTATCAAACGGATTGGCTGGAAGCAGCTTGCCTGTCTCAGGATCACGCGGAATCAAACTATCAGGAATATAACGTTTGATTCTTCCCATACGGATTGCGTCTATCCACTGGCTGATAACCTCGTCAAGGCCATCAAGTACGTCTGTCTTTGCATCAAACAGTGCTTTACCTCTACCCTTGTATTTGGCAGAGGTAAATATTTTCAATGGCGCTGCAAGCATGACTCTTCCGCCTATGCCGATGTCTACCAGATGCGCCGTCTCTGGCAGCTGCTTCAAGTCCGCTTCCCTTCCTGCATCATCGTACAGCCTGTACTTGATGTAGCCGAAGCCGTAAGTCTCTTGCAATCGGAAGATCTTACGGCCGCTTTCGTATGTAGTGTAGAACTTAATCTCCTTGAGGATGGAGTGCTCATACACATACTCTACATCCTCTGCATCGTAGAACTCCACAATCGGATACTCGCTACACTCATCCGCTGTGATCTTAAACGCGCCATCACCAGATGCAAGCACTCCAGCAACTGCCTCACCGATCACATCATTAAGCTTAGCGCTCTCATAGATCTTGCCCCACAGTTCTTCAAGCTCCATGCTGCCATTGGCAAAATCTACGCCATCCATATCAGCCAGGATAATATCTCTGTAGCGATCTACTACAGTGCCGACGATTCCGCTGTGCATTTTTCGCACGCTGCCTTGCGCATGTGCCGCCCAGAAGCGTGCCTTTTCAAGCCCCCATCTGGCAGTCTTTTTGAAATACTGCTCAATACTTACGCTGTCGCCCTGATACCAGATCTTATTCCGGATCACAGTTTCGCGGAATGTGTGTGGTTCCACGATTGTTACTGGGCGATCTCTTGCCGGCTCTATTTTAAAGAGCCGCACGATGAAATTTTGTAGCCAATTCATATTATCACCTCTTGAATATCTTACTCTGGTATGGTATCCATCCGTACTGCACCGAGTTAATCATATGATCGTTGCCATCCTCTGGCGTGTTATCCTTATCCTCTAGCCAGCTATACGTCTCAAGCTCGTGTATGTAGTACGTGCAGGTATCAAGCACGTAAAAGCACGGCTCCACCTCTGCCTCATCGTCATACGCCATCCATCCAAGCTGTGCGTTGATTCTGTCGATGATCTCCATGGACTTCCACGCGTTGTTCATCACGTATATGCAGCCGTTCATTCTCCTGTGCTTGTTCCACTCCTGCATGGTTGCCTGATCAGCACTGTCGAGGAAGATGTTTCTTGCAAGCCCCCACTCTTTTTTGTTCCGATCAAGGAAGGCGATGAGGTTTTTCACCGTGTCCGATGGTGCCAGCGGCTTATCCAACTTGGCATTGTTATAGACTTTCTCATCCAGCACAATGCATTTTCCTCTGTTGGTGATGCCCAAGAAAGAAAATGCTATTGTATCAGGAGACTTCTGCGAATACGACGTATCAATGCCAGCAGAGAAGTACATGAAGATTTCGGGTTTGTTCTTTCCTGGTTCTGGAAGGAATTGCTTCGCCCACTCTCGCGATCGGACGTGTCGTCTTCTCTCAAAGTCGTAGAATACCAGTCCGGTTGCTTTTCCTCTCAGTCCAAGAATTTTATTCTTATAGATCTTCGTGCCTTTTGGCGTGTTAGCCATGATCTTCTGCAACTTCTCTTCCGGAAGTCCGGCATTATCGTGAAAAGAGAAGAACCAGTGAATCCATCCGGACTTCGGTTCTTCTCTCAATTCATCTCTAATCTCCTGCGGTGTCTCTGCTTCCCACTCTGGCAGAGGGCGGCTACAGTTGATATACTCCTTATACACATCAAGTGTAGGATCATCGGGGTTAAGTGTTGCCATGAGATAATCGCATCGCATAGTAGCTTCCCTCACAAAGTCGATGTCTGCCGTATTGATCTCATCTATGTATAAGCATCCATATTGGCCGCCGAGAGCTTTCTGCCACTTCTTTTTATCACCATAGCCCATAACATAGATAACTCTATCGCCGCTGCTTGTATGAAACAGAATATGCGGTATCTTTTCATCTTTCGTGCCATTACCGTTATACTCAGCAAGGACTCCAAAATCATCTAAGATTCCCAAATCTTTGTTGATGATGTTCTTCTCGGCAGTACCTGTATCTTTTGCCGCAAGGATATGCAATTTTTTCTTTGATTCTGCAACCTTGCACATAAACTTAAAGAGGCCTACTGTAGTCTTGCCCGCTGCTGTAGTACCTTCCAGAAACTCTACTGGCGCATTGCATCTCAGGAATGCTTTATACTTATCTGATAGTACCAGCCTTTCCGAACTCACTAGCCATCACCTCGCATTTGCCGCAAGATATCATCAAGCTTTTTCTTCTCTTCATCAATGCCAGATACCTCCACTTTATCTTTAAACATACCAAGATGCCGCCCCAGAAGCTCAAGCGCTTTCAGTTTATCATTCAGCTTTACTTCAATTCCGCCTCTGCTTTCTTTGATTCCTGAAAGCGCCTTGATCTGTGTATCGGATAGGCTTGCAGTATCCTTAACGATCACAGTATTATCCCGGACCTCCACATAATCTGTGGCGTTTGAAAATGCTACTGCCGCCAATTCTTGCAGCACCTTATCCTGTGTGATCTCTGTGCGCTTCTGGCGCTCCTGCATTCGTTCCTGAATGTATTCTGCAACCTTAACATTTCTTAACATTCTAGTTGCTGCTGCCGCTGCTGTATCATCATTCTTCACAGTTGGGTATGCAACCTTATACGCTCGTGTGGCATTCAGGTCGATCAAGTATTCATCCGCAAAGACTTTCTGCTTTTCAGTCACTTCATACCACCTTTCTAAGGACATAGCGTAAGGGCCACCAGTTTTCACCAGTGGCCCCAATTAGGAAGTTTTTTTGCAAGCTCAAATGTCCTTTGATCTCCATTTTTGATTATATCAGACTTTTTGTTGCGTTTGTTGCGATTTTAGGAAATTTTCAATTTTTCTGCTTACATTACTCTTGTCCAGGTGAACTTTCCGCGCAACCTTCTCAACTGTACTTCCTTCCAGATATCGTAATTGGAAGAGCCTTCGTATCTGGCTGTCTCTAATCCCAAAGACCCACTCCTCAATATTATCTTGTTCGGCTTCCAGTTTTGCAATCTGGTTCTGATATCTTGTGCGCCGCTTCCACTCAAGCTCGTAGTCGTAGCCTACAACCGCCTGCGGCATCGGAAATCCCGTCTGGTAATTGAAAATCACATCGTTGCCTATCAAGCTGTCTCCCTCTCCCAAGTGTGCCAGCTTGTGCCGAAGCTCCTTAATTTCCTCTGCGTTGCTTTTATATGCTTCCAGCCGCTCTCGTGTCATCGCCTCCATCGGCCTCACCTCCTAATCTTTACTTCTCTTCCAAATTCCTTTCAGTTCTTTGCTCACATCTTTCTCGTTGATTTCGGTTTCAACCATGAAGAACACATATCCGCATTCACGGCACTTGCGCTGACGAACAACTCTTTCGCAATCGCCTCTCGTAAGTTTTACAATCAATCTTCCGGCACATACAGGACAATTCATAGGACCTCCTTCCTATCTACTTACACTCTGTAAAGCGCTGCATAATGTGGTCTACCATCTTCTGCGGCATCTGGATGCTTTCTGACTTCTTTGTATCGTGCAGCTGCTCCGCCATGTCTTGCACCTCTTCTGGGCTTAGTCCGCTGTCTTCGTAATCCATTAACTTCCATAACGCGCCATAGATCTTCTCCCGCATCTCCTTTGTGATAGTCTGTCCGACATGCAGTGACGCCCACTTAACACCTTTCAATGCCCAGTTACCCTGCTCATCTTTCTCTGTTAGTCTGTGCATATACCTTTACCTCCCTTCATCGTTCAATCCTATAATGTCATACTTTATAGTTCCATCATCATACTCTCGGACTCTCAGATGCCCAATTGCAAGTTCTCCAACTCTTCCACCATACTTTTCGTATGTACCACGCCCACTGATCATATACTCAACACCATTGTATTCAACCATAATGTAATACACAGCCGGATGATAACTAACATTAACTGTTTTCCCTATCATCACTGGAGTGGTATACGCTCCTCTATAATACTCACTCGTAATTCTTACCTCTACTTCTTTGTAGCTTGTATTGATACACTTTGCACAGCCACACAATGATAGTGCCAGGTAAATGGTCAATAACAGCTTTGCAGCCTTTTTCATATAATTCCTGCCTCCTGTCTCTTCTTGTACATCTTCGTGGTGCTTAAATGACTTATAATCCATACCCAGTTTTCTGCCTGCCTCCGTTATACCAATTTCACCGTTTTCCCACTCCTCGTAGACGTTGTTGAAATCTTCTGGAAGTTTTCTACTTCTTCCTCGTGCTCTGTACGTGTGCGTTTCGCCTCTCTTTTTAAGTTCTCTTGCAGCTGCTACTGAAAAGCTTGACTGTGGCATCTCGCTCTCCAATGCAGCTTGAACAGTCGTAAGCTCTCCATCTCTCCAGCGTGAGTAAACATCCTCGAAACCTTCTGGCAGAGGAGCGTGAGCACGCTTTCTCTTTAGCTTCTTTTCCTTCTTTGGCAGCTCAGGAAGATCTTTCACTCCCCATTTCTTCCAGTTCTTGTACATCGGCTTATTGTCATACCGCGATCCCAGCCCGTGGTCCATATCGTTTGCGCGCTGTTCAGCCAACGCAGCAGCCTCTTCCCGTGTTGCGAATAGGCGCTTTCCATAATCGCTCGGCTTCCAGAAGAACAGGTTGTTCGCATTGTCTCCTACCTCGCGCTTCTCGCATACTGTAGTGCATCCCATGCCACAGCTCTTCCATCTGTACGGCTTTTCCACTACCGACTCTACAACCTCGATTCCGTAGGTTCGGAATCCCTCAAGGCCTTTGATTTTCAGTTCAATGTCCATCACGTTATATTCGCAGATGTGGTAGACGTGATCTCCGATCTGCGGTGCCCATCTTCTTTCGTTCATTTTCTTCCTCCAAATTCGAAATTCGTTCCAATAGTTCTCACACAAAAGAATACATTGGCGATATTTGCCTTTGGCATTTCAGCCCATGCAATAATTCTTTTCTTGCGCTTAGTCCATGCCGCGCCACTGTAAGTGTCTACCCCTACCGCTACCGATCTCTGATTTCGATATGCCAAAGAATATGCAACCAAATACTTTCCCTTTTTCTTTGGCGTTGCATCAATACACAGATGCCAGTTGATAGTCTCTTCATAGGTTACGCTTGCATTACGTACTAATTCTGATCCCACTATTTTGTCTCCTTTCGTTTCTCAAATGGCAGCTTGATTTCATACTGCACATTTCTGTAGTTCATCCCAAAAATCTCTCTAAAACTCAAGCTGGGATGACTTCTCTCGAATGCCAGTTGTCCTTCCTCGTGGAGCATCTGCATTGTCGCCTTGTTGTGATGTGCTCCCTCTGGCGGCTCATTATGGTGTGCGTGGCACAACCACACTTTCAAGCCATAGTGTTCAGACAGCTTTCTGTTTGCTGCCCCGAATATATGATGTTCTTCGAGTCCTGCTCCTGGCAGAGGCACTCCAGCCCCTATCAGCTTCCGGCAGATGTAGCACTCCTTCTCTCGTTGCATGATACTCTTACTCATCTGTCCTCCACCACCTCTGCCTTTCCAAAGTCGTAACCTCTAAATACGTCATCCAGGAACTTGATAGCACTTGGATATACCTCATCTACCGCTCCGTCTTCGTACTCTACAATAGCTACTTTTGAAACTACCATGCTCGTTGTGTCTCCCCACTGGACCGCGACATGTGGTCTGCTTATCTCCTCCCACTCGTGGAAAAGTGCCTTTCTTTCATCACTTCCTTTACTCACAATGCAGGGACGAAGCTCTGGCCTAACTATTACTTCCATGCTCACATTCACTTTTTACTTCTCCTTTAGATGTAATCGAAAATTGATAACTGCCCTTCCGGCAAATCATTTTCATGCAAAAGCTCCATTATTTTTTGTCTACATTCTGAGAGTGGCCCCAACACACTCTCAGGATTCTCATACCTTCGCATATATACCAGATCTCCCGACTTTTCTATGCAATTTTGTAGCCCTTCCACCGGAAGCATCGCAATCTCTGCCTCTATGCCTAACGCTTTGTAATGTGTTTTCACATACTGGTATGCTGTACTTTCAAGGCAAATTCGTAGCGTGTTTGCCGCATTCCTCTTGATCTCATCAGGTCGCGCCACATAATTGTTGTCTACCAGATCGGGAACGGGGCGACTATACTCTTCGGGATATTCTTCGGGCTTCAACTCATGCTCACATTGCCAACGCAGGTCCATGATGTTTTTTCGCTCCTCGTTCATTGCCCAGCCGTCCGACCACCACCAGTCATTGCCGCCATAAGTTTTAAGTTTCTCCCAGTGTCGGAAGGCCTCTGTCATCTTCTGTTTGATTTCCTGCGGCTTGTCCATCCTCACGCCCTCCTTTCACATACTTCACGTAACCCAAACGTCCTTCTGTGTGAAAACAGGTTCTTCTAGCTATAGCATCTGCACTTCCATCATCAATATGGCTCTGGCAGCACTGGTCTGCTCTCCTTTTGGCTTCCTCTTCGCCATATGCGCTTGTGTACCATCCCTCGCCGCAAATGTTGCAATAAATTACCCTCTCGGCTTTGATTTGATGTTTCTGGAAATGCTTCTGTATTTCCAAACTATTCGTTGAATTTTCTCCACAAACTGGGCAACAATAGTAATCTACACTTCTGATTCGCTTAAACTCCATTGCCCACCTTCTCTCTAATCCGACTTGCTGCTGCCTCTGCATAACCATCTGTGCGCTGATCCGCGCCACTGTGTCTCATGCTCTGCTGTACAGCCTCGATCATCGGGCGCTCTGGATTGCTCTCTGACAGCTGATAATACTCCGTCTTCAACCGATCCGGCAGCTGCAAGTTCTCTCTGGCTCGGCTAGTGTATCTGCTGTGGATCTCGCGAAAGGCGATTCGATCACCCTCTGGATTCTCGCTGAAACACAATGCCTGGAAGCCCAATCGTTTAACCGTCTCTGCTGTGATTGGGCTTAAGCTTGCCAAAGCCTCTGCCTCGCGCATATATCCGTACCTGTGAATCGCATTCATCAGCTCCGACCACCCCTGCTCCCAGTCTGGCAGCTGTGCGGCCTGCGATGCAAAGCAGCGCTTCCGGATATCGGCTACAGTCGGCGGAAAATGCTCCTCTGCCATATACTGATCAGCAGCTCTCTCAACAACCTCATCAGGGATATCTTGCAGCAACTTGTACCACAAAGACATTGCCTCATTTGTTGCCAGAAAACCAGTCTGTGGGTACATTGTTCGAAGCGCTGCTGCCGTCGTCGTCCAACCCTCTATGCTTAGAATACCAATCTTTGATTCCACTTAAATTGTCCTCCTTCCTGCCTTTATGCTTAGCATAGTTACCATCCAGCACTTTTGGAAAATTTGTTGGAAGAACAAACCAATCGAAGGTAATCACCCAACCACGATTATTTACACCCTGTAAAAACTCGCTCTCTCGAATTTTCTGGATCGCATCAAAAATCTGTGGCTCGCTAAATTGATTAAGCCTTGCAACCAAGCTCTTGTATCGCTTGCTATCAGATGTGATGCGGCTTACCGAAGGGATGCCATAACTCCTCAACGTGTTCCACTCTTCAACGATACGGTCGATGGCTGGCCGGACGCTTTGCGTCTGGCAAACTGTCTCGACAGAGGCAGTCTCTTCTATGTTTTTCTCTGCACTCTCTTCCTCTGCACTCTCTTCCTCTATACTCTCTGCTCTGTTCTCTATACTCTTATCTCTAATCTCTATACTCTTATCTCTATACTCTATAGGACAATTTGTCCCCTCTGTGTCCCCCTCGTTGTCCCCTCCATTATCTGGAAGTGAGTTCTGAATCTTCTTTTTCTGGCGCTGATTCCGCTTTTTGATGGCTTCGCGCGAAGCTGATTCACTTCCCACAAGTGCTGAGTGGTGTGCTATAACAAGTGTTCCGTCAAGTTCCTGATAGATCAGCCCTAACTTCTTGTACAGTTCCAACGCCACGATAACTGTATCTCTCGAAAAATATTTCATATCGCGGGTGATTTTATCTACATCATAAGGAATGATCATTTCTCCGATCTTTCTTTGTAGCTTTCCGCTTCCATTTGCTGTCATCAGGCACAGCTTGATGTATAAAACTACATACTCGCTGCCATTTGCCTGAGAAAGCAAGAAATCAATTGGGCTATCTTCCTGGAAGAAGTCAGTCTTAAGCTTAATCCAAAAAAAACGCTTATCCTCCATTTCAACCTCCTAATATCCGTTCATTTCTTTGCATCCTTTCCAGAGCGAAATCATGTGTTCAATCTCCTCTGGCGATGCTGTATCTATACCAAGTGCCTCAGCGTCCTGCACGGTGCCGTTAATCAAGTCTGACATCTCGCTTACATTGTATGTAGACGAACCAAAGTAGCAGCGCACCTTGCAACTTTCCTCACCCTCTTGCAGCATCTCCACATACCGAAACTGCCGCCTGAGCATGTCCAGTGCAGATGTTGCGATCTGGAGATCTGCGAATGTGCCATACTTTGAAAGCTGAAGCAAATAGATTGTCCACTTGTCAGATGCAAGCCTCTTGGCAATCTTGTCACACAGCACCCAGAAGTACGAATTTGCGTCAAGGCTCCTCTTCTTTCTTGGCCGTTCTGCCGTGATCGTAAGCTCTGGAAGATCTTTAATCTTCTCAATCTGCTTCAATGCCTGCTCTTTGTCGGTGATCTGGAAAGTGATCCGAAGACCACCTTCCAACGTGAGGGATGCAGATTCAAACTTACCAGTCACTTCCACTACGCTATCTCACCTCACTGTATTTTTTCACCTGTTCCATGTCGAAGACCACGGACGGATACAAGCAATATCCGCTTGGCTCGAATCTTCCTGTTACTCTTCCCAATCCGTACTCGTAGACGAAATCAAGCGCATACGGATTGTTATTCACATCAACGAAAGATTCATTTTCTGCCAGCGTCAGCTCGCAAAGACAAACTGTCAGGCGACAAATCAGACCAACTGCTGCATTCCAAACCTCAATCGCCGGAGAACCATCCATGTAATACCCAATATGCTTTAAAAAGCAATTTTCATATGTTTCATATCTACTTTTATAAATCATTTTATCCTCCTTAGTTGAACGGAAGTCCTTCATCGTTCACCTCGTCTACTTTTACCCACTTTGGCGCTGATGGCACGCCGCTCGGTTCACTTGTAGGTGCCTGGCGGTTTGCCGCTGCCATCACAGGATGCGGCACGCAAGAATCGCCTTCGCCTCGCTTCTCGCAAAACTCCTGCGCCTCGACAATAACATCTGTCGTGTAGATCTTCTGTCCTTCTCTATTGATGTAGCTGCCAGTCTGCAAATGGCCTGTGATAAGCATCTTCATGCCCTGATGCATGAATTTCTCTGCAAACTCCCCTACCTTATCAAAAGCCACGCAGTTGATAAAATCTGCTGTCTGCTCTCCCTGCTTAGTCTGATTGGATACTCTGCGATCTACCGCCAATGTATAACGCGCAATCGCCATCTGGCGCTCTCCCTGTGAATATCTGATCTCTGGATCACGTGTCAGGCGACCCATTAAAATTACCTTGTTCATCCTGCTTTCTCCTTTGTTTTTGTGGCTCTAAAGCGTTTCATGCACTTCGTATATATTCCGACAGTCATACTCTTAAGATCTGTAAGATGGTACGCTGCGCAAATCTGCTCGCCTGTAACTCCCGTTCTTACCATCTCTGCTGCAAGCATCTTTTTCTGTTCTTCATCCAGCAGTATCGGCTTCGGTTCTGCTGGATCAGGTGTCCGCTTTGCCATCTCTGCTACCTTTCTTTCCGTATAAATCCCCGACTTGAAGACTTGACCGCCATTTTGATTTACAATGATCAAATCAGTGATTATGCCCTCTTTTACAATCATGTGCTTGACACGAAAACGATCCTTGCATTTGCCATCCTCAATCGTCACCAAATTTTTGGGAATCCAAATAAATGGCGCTGTATATAACTCACGTCCAATTCCCCAGCAGAAACAAGCACGCTTGAAAGCATCACTCGCCTGCCCCTTTTCTTTTTCTGTGTTTGACTCCGTTCCAACATCCTGCTTCCAAATCCACTCTCTTTCCTGTGAGTCATCGTGCAGAACTCGTATACCTACGCTGCAAAAAAGATTTCCGGAGATAACCTCGTAACGCTTCTGCCAGTTGTCTGGCCCCACAGTCTGATCAAGAATGTTTTGATCAACACGGGCGTCTTTGTATAGCAGGAGTGATACACCGTTGCTGTTAATCGTTCCCACACGCACCTCAACGTCATCTTGTGTTAACGCTCGAAATTTCATGCTTCCAACTTCCTTTCCTTCGCTTCCCCTGTCGGCGCTGCTCCACCAAATTGCGAAGCAACACCTTGTAGTTTTCTGTGATCGGAACCACTGTGATCACGATCAGGGGACAATCAATCCACATATGGTTCAGCTTTAAAAGCTTCTTTCTCTTCCTCTGGTTCATCCTGGCATCCTCACTTGATCTGGATATTGTTCGAGGCAACGAGTGTTGCACCATCAATCTGCTCACCCGCTTTAAGAGCCTTCTTGATCGCCGTCAGGTTTGGAATTGGCTCTCTGAGTGTTACATACTCCTCTGGCAAGAATGCGTTGGCATCCACGCTTACGCTTTCAGACTTGCGCCAGCTAATGGCAACCTTGCTTGTCTTGATCTTCTCGCCCCCTGCGGAATCCATAGACGCTGCAATATACTTTTTAATACCCTCTGCCTTTTTTTCTGCTGCTGCCTGACGTGCTGCAAGGCGCATCTTCTCGGCTTTCAAAGCTTCTGCCTCTGCCGAAAGATTCTTGTAATACAATGCCAGGTTCTCAAGCTTCTCCTCGCGCTGCATTGTTAATCCGTCAAGCTCCTGCAATGCTTTCTCGTTGATGATCTCTCCTGTGTCTGGGTCTACTGCTGCGCCCCATGCCTGCTCAATCTGAGCGTTAATTTCATATAATGAAAATCCCATGATTACTTATCCTCCTCTGTAGCTGTGTTATACTGGCCGAGCAGATCAGTCAGATGATTAGCATCGCGCAAAAGCTCCTCAGCCTCAGTGTACTGCTTGTGAACAAACGCGCTTTTTGCGGACACAATCAGGTAATTGTGAAGCAGCGTCACCAGCTTCACATCTGTAATGCTGAGGTCAAAATGCACCTCGCCACCATCTGCTCTATAAGCATAACCATTAACCTTCATTCTCCTGCCCTCCTGCAAACTTGTTAATAAAATAAATCTGGCCCTTTCCAGTTACTTTCGTTGTTCTGGTTACTCTCACGCTGCCGTCAGGATTGGCAATAGAGCTTTCCTTCACTTCAAAAAGCTTCTGTTCCATCGCTCTCTGCGTCGGCATGTTACGGCTACTTCCGCTCTTGATCAGATAGCCAGTCTCTCTCATCCACTCGAAAAGACGCTTCTGTCCGATCTTATGGCCATTCTGGCAGATCAGCTTTGCAAGATCTCCAATCAGGATAGAGCTTGCACTTGCTGCTACAGCATCCGCGAAGATCTCCTTCGGTTTCATACGCTCAGCGTCTTCAATCAGCACGCGGTTATCAGATTTCAGTTTCTCAATCTCATTGTTGGCGATCTTAAGCGCACGCGCCATCACCTGCTCTGGAGTGTTCCATGCCTTTTCCAAGTCAATGAAATACTGGCGGTACTGCTTGCCTTTGTCTGTGCGCTGGATCATGCAGATCTGCTTGGCCATGTCAATGGAGATTTCATAATCCACCATGTTCTGGCCACCATTACAACCGCTTTCCAAATTTGGAAAGCACTTTTTAAAATCTAATTCTGTGAATCCATACTCACACATGCGATCAAACCATGTTGTAAAGTTGCTCTTAATTTTCAGCCCTTCATACAGCTCTCTGGCTGATACCGTCGGCTGTTCCGACTCGTAGTTGATTTTAATTAAGTCCTGCATCTGCCTTCTCCTCTCATGATTCTTCGTTGTACTTCTTGATCGCCAGTCTGCAATTCGTACTCGGATACCACTCTTTCACATACTTGATAGCTTCATCAACGTTGCAGGGGCGACCGTTTAACTTGCAGATTCCCATGTATTCCTTCAAGTCGCTACTGCAAGCCGCAACTACGCTCTCATAATACTTCTCATACGCATTACTTTTCTTGCCACCACAAGCTGCTTCCGCATTCTGTTTTATGGCATCCATAACTTTTTCTTTCTCAAGCTTAAATACTCTATCATCGAGAGTTCGAATTATATCGGTCAAGACTTTAATGGCTCGCCAGAATACATCACTCGGAGTCATATTGTTCTGTTTGGCAATGCTTTCGATTGCTTCGTTTACTTCCTGCACCAGATCCTGCACAGTTGTCTTCTTTTTCGGCTGATCTGGAATTGTGTCGGTTACTCTCTCTTCCTTCTCTGGGAACTCCTTAACTACCTTATCATCTTCCTTGAGCTTAATGCTTGCAGCATCAACATCCAGCTTGTAATCATGTAATGTCAGTGCAACCTCGTCGCAAAACCACTTAAGGAAAGTTGCTACCTTATTCTCATCCTTCCATGCTCTCCTCGTATCAAGCAGAGCATTTACGCCATTTGCGTTAATCAGATATATCTTACGTCTGCCACTCTTTGTCAGACGCTCTACCAAAACGTAATCACCCTCTTTGATGGTGCCAGTGCTCACCAATCTACACATTTTTGGCAAATCTAAAATCTTGCAAATATCAACGCCATAAAACCAAGCATTGCCATCAATCATCTCCGCACGAAGCGTTCCGAGTCCTTCTTTCACGAATACTCGATAAGTCTTTGGATACTCTCCCATATCATAAAAATCCTTTCATAGTTGCCATAGTCATCAGTTACAGGTCTGCGCAAACCTAAGCCCTCCCGCCGGAGTCGGACCGACGGTACACCACGAGGGTAAAACTACTTAATCATCGAAATAATCATGCCAAACAGCACACAGGCAATCGACCAGCAAACGCCATTGATCGTATCCACAATCGGCTGCTGCTCCTCTGCCGCTCTGAGATCTTCCACCTCCATCAGGCGGCGCAAGCGCTTACGGTTGCGTTCTGGATCTCCCACGAAGCTCGGAACCTGCAATGCTGGCCCCTGATCTACCTCCTCTGTTACATACTCGCCGTTTACCTTCAAAATCTCGAACATCTTTCTGCCTCCAATCCCTGCATGAATACGCACGATCACGCTCCAAGCAGTAGCTATATACCTTACAACTCCTACAGCTTGCCATCGCTACGCGCCTTTACACTCCTCCTCCATGTATCTACCTCATCAAGGCTCTGTCCAGTGTACACAAATCCAGTATCCTCCCACAGCTTCTTGGGACTTACATAAAAGTTATCCTTCTGATCACCAGGCTTCATGTGGCCGATTGGTAGCCATCCAGCACGAATGCCCTCTTGCACAAAGCACGGGGCTTTCCCGTAAACGGATGCTGCAATCTTCACTGGGACTCCTCCCGGTGGAAACTCAGGATGTTCCATTTTGTCTACCAGCATTCGAAAAAGCTTTTCGACAACAATGTTTTCGTCCTTTCTCTCTGAGACTGTTATTGCTTCCCTTACCATTTATCTCTCCTTGTTCTTGACATCTCAAAATTGTTGTCCTATCCTTTCTTTACAGGCTGCTGCAACAGCTGAGTAAAGAAAGGAGTTAACATTATGAATCCTATCATCATTAACGGTTACGAGACCTATTTTACTGAGCACCACGATGATCACGGTGATTATCTTCTGATTGCAATTCCACCTTCAGCTGATAAAGACATTTCAGATTTTTGTGGTACTTTGGTAAATGGGTACTTAATCACCGAGATTGACTACACCAACGTAGACGGTTTACGATTTATTAAGGCTTACTACTAACAGTAACTTTAATAACTGACTTTGCTCCTCGGACCGATGGATCGGGATTGAACAGACGACTCAATTCCCATCCATTCGGTCCTGGCAAATACACCAGTGTCTGCTCAGTAACTTCTTTATCATTTACCTTTAAAACATCTCGATCAAAATCAATTTCTAATGATCTGATTACTTCTTCCATATTCTCCTCCTACGCTGTCTTCTGTTCCCGCGGCTTTGCCGGGGTTGTACTTCTAAGGCAGTCGACGTATCCTTTTACTTGAGCTTTTTCAATCTCGGATAATGCCATCCAATCTTCAAGAAATGATTTCACATCTTTTACCAGCTTGCTTGTTTTCATTTCATCTGTCATGTTATCATCTCCTTTCTCTGTATCCTCTGACTACATAATACTCCCCTTAGGAAACTTTGTCAAGTGTCTTTTGTATCCTCTGTCAACTTTTTTATTGACTTTCTTCTTCCAACGTGCTATGCTTCTATGCAGAAAGAGAGGTGATAACATGACACAAGGCGAAAGAGTCAAAGAAATTCGAAAAAGCCAAAATCTTACATTAGAAGAATTTGGGAAAGGATTAAACGTCCAACGCTCTGCGATCTCCAAAATTGAAAATGGTGATCGTACACTTACAGACCGTATGATAAAAGATATCTGCCGTGTATATCATGTAAACTATGACTGGTTGGTTGATGAAGACGGTGAAATGTTTGATGATCTATCTGGTACTGTTTTAGATGAGCTTTGCAGCGAATACGATTGTGATGATACTGATCGTAAAATCATTGAAGAGTATTTAAAGTTAGACTCAAAAAGTCGGCAAATTCTAAAAAATTATATGAAAAATATTTTCGGTAAATAAAAAAGAGACCCTCACGAGGGTCTCTTTTTTAATGTCTTATGTACATGCTTTTGATAAACCTGTAAATGCGTTCCAGTAGTTCCTCTGATTCGATCCTGTTAAGCAGCTCGATAATTTTTTCTTTTGTATTTTTACTATTCGTATGTACCGCCCCTTTCTCTTTTGTGAACGTGTGTTTGTTTATATAATAATAGCAAACACACGTTTTGTCAATACTTTTTTCTAATTGTATTATAATTGATCTTCCTATAGTTGTAAATACATGTCCGTTAAGCCGGACAGCCTACTTATATGGGCTATCAAACAGGTCGGTTATATGCAGCTCAAGCCCCTGTGCTATCTTCTCCAACGTGTCCAACCGGGGGCTTGCACCATCACAGATGTCCCCAATCGTGGACTTTGGCACTCCGCACAACTCCGCAGCCTGCCTGATAGTCAAGCCTCTCTGTTCCAATATTTCCTTTATTTTAATTTTCATCTTGCACCTCCTGCTATAGGCTGTGCAAAAATGCAATAAAAATACTTATTTTACTTGAACTGTGTCTCTTTATGTAGTATTTTATACTTATAATCGTACTTTAGGGAGGAAGTTTCTATGGCAATGATCAAATGTCCTGAGTGTGGAAAAGATTTTTCTGATAAAGCATCTGCTTGTCCCAACTGTGGATGCCCTGTTTCAGAAATTTTATCTGCAAATACTGAAAATGATAATAATTCAAGTTTAGCTAAACCCATTTCAAAATCTATTCAAAAGCAAAGCATTATTCAGATAGATGAAACGAATAGAAAATTTAGAATTAAGGGAGCAATCGCAGTTAATGGCAAGAAAACAGGTCTAATAGGCGGCGCGGCAAAAGGTCTCTTTGCTATAAGTACTCTTGGCATGTCTGTTGCAGCTGAAAAAGCGCTAGGATTAGGTAAGAAAAAAGTTGGTTCAAAAGAATGGTTTGATTTTGAAGACCTTGTAAGCTACGAGCTTTTAGAAGATGATGCCATCGTTACTAGCGGTGGTGTAGGGCAAGCTCTTATTGGTGGCTTTGCCTTTGGCAGTGCCGGAATGATTGCTGGTGGATTGACTGGAAAACGCATACAGAAAAAACGTATTGAATCTATCATGATCAAAGTTACATTAAATGATTTTTCTTGCCCATGTATTATGATTCCGCTTATTACTAAACCGACTAAAACCAATAGCAAGGAATACCAATCAGCTTTTACCGAAGCACATAAAATATTATCTACACTTGATGTTATAGCACATAACCAATAAGTGTCAAAGTTACCTCATAAAACACTTTATAATATTCCCCGCATGTGCAGGGATGATCCCTTCTATGAGTCTTTTCTGAAGCCATTGCGACTATTCCATGCACTCGCAGGGTAACAATTAGCCCCGACACAATATGTGTCGAGGCTTTCTTCTTTTGTACGCTATGTATTTTTTCTTTTGTACGCTATGTGTTTTTTCTTTTGTATGAGCATATTTTATCATCTGTTGTCAAAAATCACAACCAATTTTTGCCGCAAGTTTCGACATCTGTTGACAATTTGCTTTCTATAGCTTAAAATTAAAAATGCCCCGATGCTACCAACATCGAGGCAAGTACACGGATGATATCCATGCTCTAACGCAAGGCATATTATATCATCTTTCGTGTGCAGGTGTCAATTGAACACCTGTTTTTCTCATACTTATTTTTAGGAGGATGATACCATGGCAAAACGCAAATCAACCACAAAACACCCAAAATTACCTAATGGCTTCGGTCGGATCAGCGAGATCACAAGCGAGAATCTTCGCAAGCCATTCCGTGCAATGGTTACTGTCGGAAAAGACTCCGAAGGTCGCCCGATCGGTAAGATTCTGGGCTACTACCCAAGCTGGTATGAAGCCTATGACGCTCTTTCTGAGTATCACAAAAACCCCTACGAGCTGGACAAAGAAACGCTTACCATTGAAGCTCTCTACGAAAAGTGGTCACGTTCCTACTTCGAGGAGCTGACAAGTGATTCCGCTGCTCGTACAGTCCGTACAGCATGGCTCTACGTCACGCCGTCCTTCCGTCGCTTAAATGCAGCATCTATCCAACCGCAGGCAATGAAAGATTTTATCGTGCGCGATGCCCAGAAGATCGAGAATGGAAAGACTATCGTTGCTAGTGATAACATCAAGTCCCGCATCAAATCTATGTTTAATCTCATGTATGACTATGCGGTTCTGAGCGGTCTGGTGGCTGTGAATCCAGCAAGGCAATTCTCACTCAAGGGTATTCAAGGCAAGATTGAGAAGCAACGTAAAGACAAGAATCCGATCACCAGAGAGCATGAACAGCAGCTGTGGGATGATCTGGAATATGGCTGCACTCGAATGATTTTGATTAACATCTACTCTACCTGGCGTCCTGAGGAGCTGATCGAGCTCCGAAAGGAAAACATCAACTTGCAGGAAATGACAATGACAGGCGGCATGAAAACACAAGCTGGCACAGACCGCTTAGTGCCGATCCATCCGAAGATCCAAGAGCTGATCCGCTACTACTATGACCGATCTGACGGCGAATTTCTCTTCTACGATTATGACAAGGCCAAAAAGGAGCGTATGACTTATGATAAGTATCGCGGCCGCTTCAAGAAGATCATGGCGCGCCACGGATGGACAGACTACAGCCCAAGCTGTCCGCGTCACACGTTCTCTACCAGAGCAAAGGAAGTACGGATGGATGATCTTGCAAGAAAGCTGATGATGGGCCATGAAATAACGGACGTGACCGATAAACATTATACACATCTTGACCTGGTTAAGTATCTCACCGAGGAAATCGCCATGCTTTAAAAAGTCAAAAAAATAAGGCGTATACCCTATTCAGATATACGCCTTTTCGATGTACTAACGGCGATGTACTAACGATGTACTAATAATGTACTAACCGACCGTTATTTGACACGTTTTGTTGTTTTCTTTGGTTCCGATTTTCCTTGATTTTCCTTGAAAAATTAGAACTTACCAGCCTTAGCAGCT
>ERZ836939.1083-NODE-1083-length-33278-cov-10.532553_pt1 | contig 33278 bp, 17 predicted proteins | sample MGYA00519912_ERZ836939 | MGnify/ENA primary metagenome ERZ836939 (study PRJEB31850, sample SAMEA3708810) | human gut metagenome | biome: human gut; feature: human-associated habitat; material: faeces | place: China | collected 2014 ...
TCGTTCTTTCGGCTGTCTTTTTCGTGAACGGCAAGGTTCGTTCGGATATTGTGGCACTGTGTGCACTGATAGCCTTACTTATTTTTCAGATATTAACTCCTGATGAAGCACTTTCCGGTTTTTCCAATTCGGTAGTCATTATGATGATCGGATTGTTTGTAGTGGGAGGGGCTATCTTTCAAACGGGATTGGCAAAGATGATTAGTTCCCGTATTCTTAAACTTGCGGGAACCAGTGAGATCCGGTTATTTCTGTTGGTGATGTTGGTGACTTCGGCCATTGGTGCGTTTGTCAGTAACACAGGAACGGTGGCACTGATGCTTCCTATTGTTGTCAGTCTGGCAATGAGTGCCGGTATGAATCCGAGCAGGCTGTTGATGCCGTTGGCTTTTGCAAGTAGTATGGGAGGTATGATGACTTTAATCGGTACTCCGCCGAACCTTGTGATACAAAATACGTTGACTTCTGCCGGACTTGAACCGCTTTCCTTCTTCTCTTTCCTGCCTGTCGGCATTGTTTGTGTGATTGTCGGTACGCTGGTATTGATGCCACTTAGCAAATGGTTTCTTTCTAAAAAAGGCCAGAAAGATGATAATAAACGTTCGGGTAAGTCACTGAAACAGTTGGTAAATGAATATGGGCTTTCCAGCAATCTGTTTCGTTTGCAGGTAATAAAAGATTCCCGGCTTTTGGGCAAGACGATTATTGACTTGGATATTCGTCGCAAATATGGTTTGAATATCATGGAAGTGCGTCGTGGTGATGTATCGCAACATCGTTTTCTGAAAACGATTACCCAGAAGTTTGCTGCACCGGACACGATGTTGCAGGCCGAGGATATTTTGTATGTGACAGGAGAATTTGATAAGGTACAGCTTTTTGCAGAAGATTTCCTGCTAGAGATTTTAGGTGACCATGCAACGGAAGAAACTCAAAGCGCAACTAACTCTCTGGATTTTTATGACATCGGTATTGCTGAAATAGTGTTGATGCCAGCTTCTAATTTGATAAACCAAACAATTAAGGAAGCCGGTTTTCGTGATAAGTTTAATGTGAACGTATTAGGGATCCGTCGTAAAAAGGAATACTTGTTGCAGGATTTGGGAAATGAGCGGATTCATAGTGGTGATGTGCTTCTGGTTCAGGGAACGTGGAATAATATAGCTCGTCTTAGCAAGGAAGATTCTGATTGGGTTGTTTTGGGACAACCTTTGGCGGAAGCGGCTAAAGTTACATTAGATTATAAAGCTCCGGTAGCGGCTGCTATTATGGTATTAATGGTAGTAATGATGGTGTTCGATTTTATTCCGGTTGCTCCGGTTACGGCTGTTATGATAGCGGGTATATTGATGGTATTAACCGGATGTTTCCGTAATGTAGAAGCAGCTTATAAAACGATCAACTGGGAGAGTATTGTATTGATTGCAGCTATGCTTCCTATGTCTCTGGCATTGGAGAAAACGGGAGCTTCGGAATACATTTCCAATACGCTGGTTAACGGCTTGGGATCATACGGACCTGTTGCGTTGATGGCAGGTATTTACTTTACGACTTCGTTGATGACGATGTTTATCAGCAATACAGCTACGGCTGTCTTACTCGCACCGATTGCTCTGCAAAGTGCCATACAGATCGGAGTAAGTCCGGTTCCCTTCTTGTTTGCTGTGACGGTAGGTGCAAGTATGTGTTTCGCTTCTCCATTCTCTACACCGCCTAACGCCTTGGTGATGCCTGCCGGTCAATATACTTTTATGGATTATGTAAAAGTAGGATTACCATTGCAGATTATTATGGGGATTGTGATGATTTTTGTTTTACCTCTGATTTTCCCCTTTTAATTTTTAGTTTTTATCCTTTCAATAGGGAAATGAAAGAACTCGGGATTTTGTAGTGCTCTGTAGTACTGAATCTTTGTCGTTTAATTGAGAGTTGCATAGAATATGCAACTCTTTGTTTTTTGCTGCATACTGCAATGTTTATACTTCTAAGTTTTTTATATTCAATGATGTAGCCACCTATCTTTCAATAGAAATAATTAGATTTTCATCTTTTAAAAGATGTTAACTATGTGCCGAAAAATACAACTTTAACTGTCTTTTATCTATAAATACAACTATCTTTGTGTGTTCATTACTGATTGTTGATTAGTGGTGATTTGTATTTTGTGCAAATAAAGCAAACTTAAGCATTCAAAGATTATGAAACAGAACATTGCAAAAGTCTTCACTTTTTCGTTGTTGGCGTCCTCCATCAGCTTTATCAGCTGTGTTGATAATGAGAAAAATCTGTTTGATGCAGATCAATTAAAACAAATTTACGAAGAAACCTTTCCTGTAAAAAATATTGATCCTGACGGTGATTGGACACTCTCCCGGAGTGTAACTGCGCATATCTTAGTTAATGGCTATGAGGGAGTAAACTACAAGATACGGATATTCGATGCCGATCCATTAAGTTCGGAAAGTACCGCAAAAATTTTAGCGGAAGAAGATGCAACTCAAGGAACAACACTTACTGTGGCCTTTGATTGTGCGACTGCCTTGAATAAAGTGTTTGTAGCACGTATAGACGAGCATAAACATTATATGGTGCAGCCGGTGGTCATTGAAAATGGAGAAGTGACAGCACATCTTGGATATACGGATGTATCTACGCGTTCTATGTCGCGAGCTGTAACAACTACAGGTATACCGACTATGAAAGCTCCTTATACGGCTGGTGATATTAGTAGTAAAAAAGCAATAGCTACTGAAGTTCAAGCTGGTTGGGATTTGGGTGCAGGTTCCGGATGGTTTGAATATGCTAAATTACCTGTATTCAAAGAAAAAGAACGTTGGTTTAAAATTCCGAGTGGTACTTTTAATAAAGGATTTACTACTACTGGAACCAGTGGTGGAGCTGAGGCTATCAAAGTAATTGTTCCACAAGGAAGTACGTGGGTGATTGAGAATAGTAATCAATTTGATAATATCACAGAGATTATAGTTGAGAATGGTGGAATAATAAAGATAGCTGAAAATGCGACTTTGATATTGACACAGGCTTCTTATATAACTGTAATGCCAGGTGGAAGTATTATGGGGAAAGGAACTATCTATATGACAAATAGTTCGGCCGGATTTACTAATTATAACGCAGGTATAATTGATTGTGGTTTATTGAAGATTGATGGAGGTGGAAGTGGAGTTGATTTTATGAATTATGGAACACTTAAATTGAATTTTTACAGAGCTTCTACAGCTGGTACAACACTGACAAATCATGGAACGATTGAGGCTGTAACTATTGATGGTAATAATAATACCCATATAAAAAATGGTTGTTATCTGAAAACTGATAAATTCCAATTTGGTACACTTGTTATGGGAAATACTTCCGAAGCTATTTGCGAGGAACTTGGGAATAATGGTAATAACAATGACATTGTAATGGAGGCACAATCCATGTTGACTTGTACAGGTAAGGCCAGCTTATATAGAACGGTTACCGGTCCAACCGTTGGTACTGCTTTATTGAAAATTAATGAGATTGCTAATACTGATGGTTTGGCTCAATCTACTTCTAAAGTGACGAATAATATTATTTGTGAAATTACGGATCAAACATATAAAGGTGAAGCGCACTATGACTGGTCTCCTTTTGCGTGGTTAGTGAATAAAGGATTGCAGCAAGGCGCTACTCATTGTAATCCGGGTAAGGCTGACTTTATGCTTCCTGCTGACGGCGAATGTATTAAAGAGGGATATGGTTCTGATGAAACTCCGGACGATGTGGAGATTCGAAATGCTGTTTATTCTTATGCTTTTGAAGATAATTACCCGAAAGCAGGAGACTATGACTTCAATGATATTGTATTGAATGTAACTTTGCCTGCTGCCGGTAATAATGTGAAAGAATTGAAATACACAGTTGTTCTTAGGGCAGTTGGTGCTGTGAAGCAACTGGGTGCCGGATTGAGAATAAAAGGAATAAATAAGAGCAATGTAGAAGAAGTCAGCTTCGGGACAGGTGCTACTCAACGTAGCAACTCTTTGAGTTCTGGTATATTTGAAAATGCAGCTTACGAAACAAATGGAAGTGAACTTGTGATTCCTTTATTTGGAGATGCCCATCATATATATGGATTTACAGGAACGCGGCGTCCGATGTTAAATACAGGAAATATGACTAAACCTCTTGTAGATATATATACTCTTGAAGTGACAGTTAAACTGAAGAATGCGATATCTATTCCTAGTGCGACGAATGATTTGGACTTCTTTATTGCATATCCAACCACAGGTCAGAAGAGAACGGAAGTTCATTTGAATCGATTTAACTCCGCAACTGCAAATGGTCAGTTGGCGGATAGTTCTGTACTGGATGTGATCAAAGCTATCAATAATACATGGGCTCTTTGTGTTCCGGATAAATTTGCTTATCCAACGGAAACGACGGTAATAACGAATGCATATTCTAAATTTACCAACTGGGCGCAAGATCAAAGTACAAATACTGATTGGTATAATACTGTAAGCAGTGATAAGGTTATAAAGTACTAAGCTATTGATTTTATAAAAGATCAGTATAATATAATTCTCCTGAATATAGAAAGACGATTAATACGAAGGATTTTCCCGATATTAATCGTCTTTTTTACATCATATACATCATATAAACTGTACATAGAACGGACATGAAATATTACCCTCCTAAGAAAAAGCCACTAAACTATTTTGAACGTCAACAGAAAAAGTTGCATCCAAAGAAGTACCATTATTACTTTTTCGATTATATATATTATTGTGGCGAGAAATGGAGTGAGAAAGGAAAAGGAGCAAGGGCGAGCGGAATGATTGTACTCTTTTCATATTGGAGTTTTTGTATTATCCTGCCATTGTGTATGTACCTTTCTTCGGTTTCAATAGTATCACGTACAGATGGTTGGCATATCATTGGTCTGTTCTTTCTTTGTATTATCCCACCGGTCGTATTTTGCATGTTACGTTATCGAACCAAACGTCGTTCTGCCCTTATGATTCATTATCGCCGTAGTGAATGGTGTAAAGGAATTCCGGTGTGGTTGGCATGTTCAATGTGGTTTCCGCTTTGTATATTGGAACTCTGGGTATTGATCGGGATGGGCTGGCTTTCAACATAAAGTTGCTAAAAAACTGATTATCCTGATATTTGTATATGTAATTGAGAAATTCACTATCTCGTATGTTTTATAATTTTCCTCTGTTAGCAAGAAAACACCTTTGAATTACTGAAAAATTATGCTTGTTTTTTACAAAAACGCTGCATATTTGCATAAAAAGCACCGTTATATTTGTGAAAAACATAAGGATAAAGTAAGCAAAAGCTGCGGATAGTGTAACCAAAAGCTATGGATAAAGTAAGTAAACGATTAGGATAGTGTCGCTATGCTATAAAAAATGTTGGTATTTTCTACTTTCTTTCCTTTGATTTCTCTATTTCTATCTTTGGTAATAGCAAATAGAAAAGAACAAAAAGAGGTCTCATGAATGTAAATGATGATGATTTGGTTGTATAAAGGCTAAATAATATATCATAATGTTGATATGTTACGCTTGATCCTGGACTAATGACTTGGGAAAATACTTCTGTAGTGACAGAAAAATATTCTTTCCAGATAAAGGGTGGAAAGAAACGATTCCTGATAGAGTAAGAATTACAAAGTGTCAGTAGTGACTTTTTGTAAAAAAGGAAAGGAGTTCTCCAATTATTTAATAGGAAATAATAGTGAAATAGTCGTCGGTTACTAATATTTTGTATATTTGTAAAGGTGAGGGATTAACTATGCAGAGTGATTTCGCCATGCGATGGAGGCTTATTTTTAAATGTCTAATATTATGAAAAGACTTTTGTTATTAGTATTAATTAGTTATCCGGTATTGCTATTCGCTAATTTAATGACTAGTAATCAGTATTATTTTCGTTCATGGAACATCAACGATGGTTTATCGCAAAATAGTATATATGCTATTCTGCAAGATCATCTTGGCTTTATGTGGTTTGGTACCAAGGACGGATTAAATCGCTTTGATGGTACTTCTTTTCAAGTATATTGCAAGGCTAACGGTATGCTGGGGAATAATTGTGTTACTGCACTCTATGAAGATAAGGAGGGATCTATTTGGATAGGTACCGATACCGGAGTTTATATCTATTCTATTTCCAGGGAAAACTCATATTTTTTTGATGTAAAAACTGCTGATGGTTTAGGTATCAATCGTTCTGTATATATGATTGGTGAGAATAAAGGGTGTATTTATATATCTTCTGCCGATGGATTTTTTTGCTTTCATCCACAACAACAAAAAATGGTACAGTTGAAAATACCATGGGCCGGTATGAAAAACTTTTTGTTCGACCAAGGGACTTGTTGGGGAGCTTTTTATGCAGACAATCTATATTTTACTCTTGATGATTTCAATACGGTATATCCTTTTGCTGCTCAAGATGGTACCCAGCCCTTTAAGAATGAAGTAGTCAATAAAATAATTAAAGGGGAAGAAAATCTGTTATATGTCGGTTTGACTAAAGGATTGAAAGAGATCAACCTGGCAACCCGGCAAGTCCGCACTTTACTATCTGTAGACGATAAAGGAGATGATATTTATGTACGGGAAATAGCACTTTACTCTGAAAACGAGTTATGGATTGGTACAGAATCCGGTATTTATACTTATAATATCAAGAATGGTGCTATAACCCATATCCAAAGTTTGGTGGGAACTTCCTATGCATTATCGGATAATGTTGTCTATTCTTTATATAAAGATAAAGAAGGAGGAATGTGGATTGGGTCTTATTTTGGAGGAATAAACTATTATCCTAAACAATATACGTTCTTTGAGAAAATATATCCTCATAAAGGGATGGAAGAATTAGGTGAACGTGTTCGTGAAATCGTGGAAGATGAAAAAGGAAATTTATGGATCGGTACGGAGGATAAGGGCTTGTTTCATTATAATCCCGTGACGAAGGAATTGAAACCATTCCATCATCAGTCTATTTACCATAATGTCCATGGATTATGTCTGGAGAATGGCTTTTTATGGGTAGGTACGTTTTCAGGAGGACTTAATCGAATCAATTTGCAGACAAATACAGTGAAAACTTACCGGAAAAAAGATTCCTGCGGATTGAGTTCCAATGATATTTTTGTGATTCGACGTACGGCGTCCGGCAAAATATATTTGGGAACTGCTGACGGACTATTTGAATATCATAATGAGAATGACCGCTTTTCGCGAGTTGAATCAGTTCCACCGACTTTGATCTATGATTTGCATGAAGATTTAAAAGGACACCTTTGGCTGGCAACTTTTAATGGTGTGTATAAGTTGGAAACAGAGAAACGAAAGTGTATTCATTTCTATCATAAGGAAAATGACTCATTGAGTTTACCTTATGATAAAGTTTTGAGTATATTCGAGGATAGCCGTCACCAGTTATGGTTTACTACCGAAGGTGGGGGATTCTGCCGGTTAGTTTCAGATTCTGGGACTTTCGAACACTATGATTCGAATTCTATCGGATTACCAAGTGATGTTGTTCATCAGATTGTAGAAGATAAGCGGGGTATTTTCTGGCTGACTACTAATAAAGGGTTGGTTCGTTTTCAGCCGGAAACAAAAGTCATTAAAAACTTTACTATTGCCGATGGACTATTGAGCAATCAATTTAATTATCGTTCAAGTCATCAAACGGTGGATGGAAGAATCTATTTTGGTTGTATTGCAGGGCTTATATCTTTTGATCCATCTACTTTTATTGATAATGATTATGTATCTCCTCTGGTGATTACGGATTTTATGATATTCAATAAAGAAGTAGTGCCGAATACCAAAGATTCACCTTTGAAACAGAGTATAACGGTGTCAGATTCTATAGAACTGACCGCATCTCAAAACTCCTTCTCATTTCGCTTTGCAACACTGGGATATTCTACTTTGGATCAGAATAAACTATTATATAAGTTGGAAGGATTTGATAAAGAGTGGTATGAAGCAAGAGGATCATTAATCAGTTATTCTAATTTGCCTTATGGCTCATATACCCTTTATGCGAAAGGAGTGAATAGTGATGGAATCTGGAATGATGCACCTTTAAAATTACATATTTATATTCGTCCGCCATTTTATTTGACGGGATGGGCTTATGCTGTTTATGTTCTTTTATCATTGTGCATTTTTTATTTTATTATACGATATTCCAAACGTCGTATGGCTCGCAAGCACATGAGGCAGATGGAGAAGTTTGAGCAAAGGAAAGAACGTGAGCTTTATTCTGCCAAGATAAACTTTTTTACGAATGTAGCACATGAAATACGAACTCCGCTGACGTTAATCAAAGGTCCTTTGGAGTGTATTTTGAAAGATAAGCCTCTGGCGGATGACGTACGGGAGGATCTAGTTATTATGAGGCAAAATTCGGATCGCTTATTGAATCTTATCAATCAATTACTCGACTTCCGCAAAACGGCCAATAATAGTTTCACACTAATTTTATCAGAGTGTAATATTCAGGAAATAGTATCTGGAGTCTATATTCGTTTTACATCTCTGGCGCGACAGAAAAATATAAAGCTTTCTATTGATCTGCCGGAGGAAGATATTTCTGCAGCCGTCGATCGCGAAGCATTGATTAAAATTATAAGTAATTTGTTGAGTAATGCAGTAAAATATGCAGCTACCTATATAACTATAACAGTAAAATATAATGAGGCAACAGGCAGCTTTATAATAAAAGTATGTAATGACGGGTCTGTTATTCCTGTTAATATGAGGGAGGAAATCTTTCAACCTTTTGTTCAGGTTCAGAATAACGAAGAATATGCTTCCGGTACAGGCCTTGGCCTTGCCTTGGCACGTTCTTTGGCAGAGTTACATCATGGAACCGTGTACCTTGAGGATATGCAAGGAGTCAATTGTTTTGTACTGGAAATTCCGGTCACTCATGTAGAGGAGGTGCAAGAACTGCAAGAAAATGTATCAGAAAAGGAAGATAAGATATCAGGCATTGAAAATCCGATGGCGGAAGAGCAGGAAAAAGGAACTCATCTCCCTGTTATTCTGGTGGTAGAAGACAATCAGGATATGTTGACATTCATAGCCAAACAATTATCTTCGGCTTATAGTGTTCTGAAAGCAAAAGATGGGGTGGAGGCTCTTGAAATATTGGAAGATGCAAATATTGATTTATTAATCAGTGATGTTATGATGCCTCGGATGGACGGGATGGAATTATGTCATCGATTGAAGACAGACCTTACATATAGTCATATCCCTATAGTGCTGTTGACGGCTAAAACAAATCTTGAATCAAAGATTGAGGGATTGAAACTGGCGGCAGATGCATATATTGAGAAGCCCTTCTCGGTAGAATATTTGATAGCTACCATTGAAAGTTTACTTTGTAACCGAGAGAAGCTAAGGCAGGCATTCTGTCATTCTCCTTTTGTATTTACTGCAACGATGGCACAGACGAACGCCGATAAGATTTTTCTGGAAGAACTGAATAAGATTGTTTATGATAATTTGCAAGATCCGGATTTTAATCTGGATAGTATGGCACAGTTGCTGAATATGAGCCGTTCGAGTTTGAACCGGAAAATTAGAGGAATACTTGATATGACTCCCAATGATTATATCCGGGTAGAGCGCCTAAAGAAGGCGGCTGTACTTCTCAAAGATAAATCTTATAAGATAAATGAAGTCTGCTATGCTGTTGGTTTTAGTACTCCTTCTTATTTTGCAAAGTGCTTCCAAAAACAATTTGGAGTACTTCCAAAGGATTTTGTAGAGATGTAACCAACCTTTCACTGCAATTATCTTTTCTACATAGGCAATTATCGAATCAAAATCTTCATTTGATTCGATTGTTATATGAATAGCTTCAATAATTCTACTGAATTTAGAGGGTAGTGGCTACTTTTGGATACGTGAACAAAGTATCAAATCTATTATTAACTTTAAACGAAGCAATTTATGAAGAACTTCATCCGGCCTATTTTTTTATTCTTATTTATATTGATTTTTAATGTTGCGGCATTTGCGCAATGGTCGCCGGCTGGCGATAAAATAAAAACTCAATGGGGAGAGCAGATAGACCCGAATAATGTATTACCGGAATATCCGCGTCCCATCATGGAGCGTACCCAATGGATGAACCTGAACGGTTGTTGGGATTATGCTATTGTTCCTAAAGGAATGGAAGCTCCTGCTGTATACGATGGTAAGATATTAGTCCCTTTTGCCGTTGAATCCTCGCTGTCCGGAGTAGGGAAAAGAGTGGGAGGTGAAAAGGAAGTATGGTATAACCGTGTATTTAATGTACCCGAGAAATGGAATGGTATGAATGTTCTTCTTCATTTTGGAGCTGTAGATTGGAAAACCGATGTGTGGGTAAATGACATGAAAGTAGGAGAACATACAGGTGGATACACTCCTTTCTCATTTAATATATCTTCCGCCTTGAAAAAGGGAGGAAATAAACTGACTGTTCGTGTCTGGGATCCGACAGATAAAGGAGTACAACCACGTGGAAAGCAAGTAGAACGTCCGGAAGGTGTTTGGTACACTCCAGTTACAGGTATTTGGCAGACTGTTTGGTTGGAGCCTGTGCCTGTATGTCACATCACAAACGTGCGTACTACGCCTGATATTGATCTACGCCGGATCAATGTGACCGTTACTACTAGTGAGAACTTTACCGACCGGGTAAGAGTGAAAGTTTTTGATGGTGAACAATTGGTTACCGAAGGGCTGGCCGTAAACAAACAGGCAATAGAACTGACAATGCCCGAAAATGCTAAACTATGGTCACCTCAATCTCCTTTTCTTTATAAAACAGAGGTGACTTTGGAGAACAATGGCAAGATAGTGGATAAAGTGAATGGCTACGTTGCCATGCGGAAATATTCAACCCGACGGGATAAGGATGGCATAGTACGGTTGCAGCTGAATAATCAGGATTTATTTCAATTTGGTCCTTTGGATCAGGGGTGGTGGCCTGACGGACTCTATACAGCTCCCAGTGATGCGGCTTTGCGTTATGATGTTCAAAAGACAAAAGACTTTGGCTTTAACATGATTCGTAAACACATCAAAGTGGAACCGGCCCGATGGTATACACATTGCGACCAGTTAGGGATTATTGTATGGCAGGATATGCCAAGTGGTGATCGTAATTATGAATGGCAGAACCGGACTTATTTTGATGGTATTGATTTTAAACGTTCGCCAGAATCGGAAGCGGTTTATCGTAAGGAATGGAAAGAAGTCATTGATTACTTATATTCTTATCCTTGTATTGGTGTCTGGGTTCCGTTTAATGAGGCTTGGGGACAGTTTAAAACACCGGAGATTGCAGCTTGGACCAAACAATATGATCCGTCTCGTTTAGTAAATCCGGCAAGTGGCGGCAACCATTATACATGTGGGGACATGCTTGACTTACATAATTATCCGGCTCCTGAAATGTATCTTTATGATGCCCAAAGAGCAAATGTTTTAGGAGAGTTCGGTGGAATTGGTATGATCTGTAAAGAACATCTGTGGGAACCGGATAAGAATTGGGGATACGTCCAATTCAATTCTTCTCAAGAGGCAACAGACGAATATCAGAAATATGCGGATATGCTGTATAAACTTATTCCGAGAGGTTTTTCTGCTGCTGTTTACACACAAACCTCTGATGTTGAGATTGAAATAAATGGCTTACTGACTTATGACCGTAAGGTTGTAAAGCTTGATGAAGAACGCTTACGGAAAATTAATGAGAAGATATGTAATGCATTACGTTAGTGATAGAATAGAATAACTCTTATAAATTTAATACGATATGAAAAAATTAAGATTTTTAATGGCTTGTGCCTTGCTGGCTTTTCTTTGGTCTGAAGGAAGTTATGCAAATACTACTCTGGAAAACACGGGTAGTTCCCAGCAACAGCAATATTGGAAGATTAAAGGAAAAGTCTCTGATGAGAAAGGAGAGGCACTGATAGGGGCGACTGTGAAAATTAAGAATGCGACACATGGTACGGTAACCGATGTTAATGGTAATTTTGAGATCGTGCTGCCTCCCGGTGGTGTTCTCATTATAAGTTATATCGGCTATAGAGAACAAGAACTGAAAATCAATTCACAGCGTACCTATGATATTGTATTGAAAGAGGAAACTGCCGGACTTGATGAAGTGGTAGTGACTGCTTTAGGTATTAAACGTGACAGGAAAGCTTTGGGATATGCCGTCAGTGACGTGAAAGGAAAAGAACTCGAAAAAGCGAAAGAGACCAATGTTATAAACGCATTGGCCGGTAAGATTCCGGGATTGGTCATTTCTCAAACGGCTGGTGGTCCTGCCGGAAGTACGAGAGTAATTATTAGAGGTAATACTTCTTTAACTGGTAGCAACCAACCTCTTTATGTAGTAGATGGCGTACCGTTGGATAATTCTAATTTCGGTTCGGCCGGTGCTTATGGAGGATATGATTTGGGAGATGGAATCTCGTCCATCAATCCCGATGATATTGAATCCATGTCTGTGTTGAAAGGTCCTGCTGCTTCTGCTTTGTACGGTAGTCGTGCTGCACATGGAGTTATTCTTATAACGACCAAGAAGGCACAAAAGAATCAGAATCGCAGGGCGATAGGAGTGGAGGTAAACTCAACTGTTACTTTTGAAAAGCAACTTACAGAATATGATGATGTTCAGACAGAATTTGGCCAGGGATGGGATGGAAGAATTAATCTGAATGATGATGATGCAAAATCGGCTTGTGCCAGTTGGGGACCCAGATACGATGAAGGAATTGCTTTTAAGTATTTCGACGGAGTGACTCGTCCTTTTATATACAGGAAAGACAATATAAAGGGATTCTTTAACACAGGTGTTACAGCCACAAATTCTTTGATTCTAAGTTCTGCCAAAGAGAACAATAGCATAAGATTGTCGTATACGAATCTGACTAATAAGGATATTATGCCTAATGCCAAGATAAGCAGGAATACGATTGATTTAAGAACATTCTTTAAGCTTGCAGAGAAACTGGAAGTTGATTTCAAAGTCAATTACGTAAATGAATATGTAAAGAACCGTCCGGCATTAGCAGACTCAAGAACGAATGTAGCTAACAATCTGATGAACCTGGCAGGAAACTTTGATCAGGTATGGTTGAAGGATAATTATATGCATTCGGATGGAACCTACTACGACTGGAACCGAGGAGATGTCTGGAATATCAACCCCTATTGGGTGCAATATGCAATGAAGAATACGACACAGAAAGACCAGTATTTTGCAGTCGCTTCATTTAAATATAGTGTAAATAAGAATCTGTATTTCAAATTGACCGGTGGTGGTGAGAACGTGAACTTCTCATTTATGGATTATATTCCATATTCTACCCCTAGTACTTTATTGGGACAATTACAAAAAAGTACTTTTGAAAATAAGTCTTATAATGTGGAGTTTATAGCTAATTATCAAAATAGCTTCAAACGCTTCAATTATGGAATTACATTAGGAGGGAATGTGTATCACGTAGATAATAAGTCGCATACCATAACAGCTAAAAATATGTCAATGCGTGAGACGGTGGCTCTGCAAAGTTTCCTGCAAAAAGAGATTACTGAAGGTAGCTGGCGTAAAGAGATTAATTCGTTATTTGGAATGGTAAACCTTTCCTGGAAAGATTTATTGTATGCAGATGTGACGTTAAGACGGGATCAGTCGTCCACACTGCCGGTAAACAATAACGTTTATTTTTATCCTTCAGTTGGTGGAAGCTTCTTGTTTTCAGAATTGATTAAGCCGAATCCGATTCTTTCATTTGGTAAATTAAGAGCTTCCTGGGCACAAGTCGGTAGTGATGCAGACCCTTTCATGTTGGATTTGAACTACATTATGACGGATAAAACCTTTGGTAATTATTCTACGGGATATATTAGTACGGGTACTATTCCTAATAAAGATTTGAAACCATCCAAAACCAATTCTTTTGAGATTGGAGTGGATTTGAAGTTTCTGAATAACCGGATCGGACTGGATTTTACTTACTATAAACAAAACAGTAATAACCAGATTATGAATGTTGCCACATCAGTAACATCAGGTTATGGTACCAAACTGATAAATGCAGGGGAAATAGAAAATTCGGGAGTAGAGATTGCATTGAATACGACACCGGTTCAAACGAAAGATTTTTCTTGGGATTTTAATTTTAACTTTTCGAATAATAGTAACAAAGTGAAGTCCTTGTCAACAGGAATCGAGAGTCTGGAATTGGCAGCTGCCCGTTGGCTGGGAGTAAAAGTACTGGCTGTTCCGGGAGAAGAATACGGAGTAATTATGGGACAGGACTTCTTGAGAAATGAACAGGGAGACGTGATTATCAATGCTGATTCCGGTTTGCCTGAAATAACCAGTGATATGAAAAAGTTAGGGAAAGCAACCTGGGACTGGACAGGGGGACTAACGACTACTTTCAGATATAAGCAATTTACTTTATCGGCAATTTTTGATATTAAAGTAGGAGCAGATATTTATTCTATGACAGCGCGTGGCTTGGCCAAATCAGGTAAAGCAGCATATACTGTAAGGGGACGTGACGAATGGCATAAATCGGAAGAACAGCGTTTGGAAGCTGGAGTTGCTGAAGGAAACTGGCAATCTACCGGTGGGTATGTTGCAGAAGGAGTTGTTAAGCAAGTGGATGCCGCAGGCAATGTATCTTGGGTGAAAAATACCAAAGCGATTGCTCCATACGATTATTGGGGATATATCTGTGATAAGACAGCTTCGCCTTTTATCTATGATAATAGTTACGTCAAGATGCGTGAGTTAACGTTCGGATATACCTTTCCCAAAAAGTTGATAGAGCGTTATGTTGAGTCGTTAAGTGTTTCATTTGTTGCGCGAAATCCTTTTATTATCTATAAGAATGTACCGAATATTGATCCGGACTCAAATTATAATACTTCTGCTATAGGTTTGGAATATGGTTCGTTACCTTCCAGAAGAAGTTTTGGATTGAATGTGAATATTAAATTTTAAATTGTCCGACTATGAAAAGAATATTGAATATAAAGTGGATGCACTCTTTGCTGTTAAGTGTCCTTTTGATGGGATTTAGTAGTTGCATAGACTATGAGGATTTTAATAAAAATCCAGTAGTGGCTACGACTATCGATCCGAACTCACAGTTATCCTACATACAATTATGTATGGGTGGTGATTGGCTGATGGAACAACCGTTTGCCTATTATTATTCAGGTTTTGTTCAACAACTGCAAGGTGACTGGTCGGCAACGCATTTTGGTGGCGAATACCTGATTGATGATGCACAGTTTCAACAACCATGGGAGCGTATTTATACTTGTCATCTGAAAAATCTGGCGGATATTCTTTGGAGAACGGAGGCAGATGTTGAACAGAAAAATATAAATGCGGTGGCCAGGATTCTGAAATGCTACTTTTTTCTTATCCTGACTGATATGTATGGTGATATTCCATATTTTGAGGCAGAGCAGGGGTATATAACAGGAAATGTTACCCCAAAGTTTGATGAGCAGGAACTGATTTATAAAGACATGCATAAAGAACTTCTGGAAGCGGAGGAGCAACTGGATGAAAAAGCTGATAAACTGACCGGTGATATAATTTATAGTGGTGATCTAAAGAAGTGGAGAAAATTTGCCAATACTTTAAACTTTCGTATTGCCATGAGATTGGTTAAAGTAGCTCCGGAGCTTGCAGAAGAATGGGTGACTGCTATTTGTAATATTGAATCGGGTCTTTTGGGAGTTGGAGATGATGCATTAATTCATTATATGGATTTATTGGATTGGGACGAAACGGAGTTCAGGCGTAATGGCTTGGCGCAGTTGTGGCGTAGCCGGGAGAATGCTCCTATGTGTTATTTCTGTACTACGATGTGGGATAAGTTAAAAACGACCAATGATCCCCGTCTGTTGATTTTAGGAAGATGTTATGCCGAAGATTCAACAGATCCATTTTTAAGAACAGATTTGACGGACTTTATTATAGAGAAGGCTCCGAAGCAACTGGAATCAATAGAAGCAATAAAACCGGGATTCTACTGGTGGGATAATTGGCCTGCTGGATTTATGGATGGAGATACGTATTACGGAAAGGAATGTCGTCCACAACTGAACAAGGGATTTATAAAGGGAGATTCTCCGGCCATCTTTATGAGTTATGCAGAAACTGAACTTTTACTGGCAGAAGCAAAACTACGCTGGCCGGCCATCAATGACAGTAAAACAGTAGAGACTCATTATTCAAATGGAGTAAAGGCGGCCATGGGATTACTGAAAAACTTTGATCTGGGAGAAGAAGTCTCCAATACGGAAATGGCCAGTTATCTGTCCCGGAATCCGCTACCATCAGATAAAGATGGACAATTACAGTTTATCAATGAGCAATTATGGATTTTACATTTGATTAATCCGTCAGAAGCTTATTCTAACTGGAGACGTTCGGGATATCCTGTATTGAAACCTTCAACAGAATATGGCGCAGCAGTCAAAGACTCCCGTACTATTCCCAGAAGATTGAAGTACCCGTTATTTGAGCAGACTTATAATCCGACCGGATATTATGAAGCAGTCGGAAGAATGGGAGGAGAAGATAACTGGAATTGTAGAATTTGGTGGGACAAAGAATAAAATACTATGATTATGAAAACATGGAATATTATAAAATCAATTTTCTTTATTAGTATTTATGTACTAATAGCCGCGTGCAATGATGATGCGGCAGAAGAATCTATTTCGGCAGATAATTATCCTCGCATCATTGCGACAAGCCCTACATTACCGATGAAAGGTGAAAATGGGGAATTGGGAAAGCTCAATGTAAAGCAGGGGGAGACAATTACGATAAAGGCTATTTATACTCCTTTTGAATATGCAGAAGCTGTATGGTATGTGGATGGAGTACAAGAGGGAACCGGAGATGAATTTAAATACAGTAATGAGACTCCGGGAATTTATCATTTGAAGTTGGTTGTAAGTACTACCAGCTATGAAACCACTCGGGAAGTGAATCTTAATGTATATTCAACGGGTACTGGCGGAGAGTTTTCTGGTTTTGAAATTCACAAAGGAGTGAATATTGGTAATTGGCTCTCACAAAGTAGTGCAAGAGGAGAAGAAAGGAAGAATAAGTTTAAGGAAACCGATGCTATATTTTTAAGTCAACAGGGATTTGACCATTTGCGGTTACCGGTGGATGAAGAGCAGTTGTTTACAGAATCAGGTGAAGTCGATGAAGAAACTTTGAATCTGATATATAAAACTGCAGATTGGTGTCAATTGTATAATATGAGATTAATTTTTGATTTTCATATACTGCGGTCTCATAATTATGAAGCGGATAATAAACCTCTATGGACTAGTAAGGAAGAGCAGGATAAGTTTGTACGGATGTGGAAAACAATTCATGACAAGCTTCAACAATATCCTGATGATATGTTAGCGTATGAGTTACTGAATGAACCTGTAGCTCCCAGCAGTGATATTTGGAATACGTTAGTGAATCGCCTGATAACAGAATTGCGTGAAGTTGCCCCAGCAAGAATGTTGATAATTGGTTCTAACTTGTGGAATAGCGTGTCTACAATAAGTGATTTGCAGATACCAAGTGAAGATAAAAATATAATGTTGACTTTCCATTATTATGAGCCTTACTTGTTGACTCACTATCATGCTAGTTGGACAGACTTTGCCAATCTTAATTTACCGTTGAATTATCCGGGACTTTTGGTCAGAGATGAAGATTTCAATAATCTTCCTGCCGATCAACAGGAGATTGTGCGTCCCTATAAACAGGAATATACCCGTGAATCTATTTTGAATAACATCAATGTGGCTGTTACGGCTGCTCGGGCAAAGGGAGTGAAATTGTATTGTGGTGAATTTGGTTGCCTGCCTTATTCTAATCTGACTTCACGTTATGCGTGGTATCGTGATTTAGTTTCTATTTTTAATGAGACCGAGATTTCGTATGGTGTATGGGAATACAATGCGATCTTTGGTTTCTGTACTCCTGACGGAGGATTGAAGGATGCCACTTTAGTCGATATATTGTTAGGGAGAGAAGGAGCGGAACTGACTACCATCTATACTGTTGAGGCAGAGGATTGTGAAAAAGGCGGAGGTACTATGATTATAGAAGACAACGCTGCGGCTTCAGGAGGAAAACATGTGAATCATTTTTGGGGAGATTCTAATTTAAAATTTGATGTGACTGTTGAAGAGGCGGGAGTTTATTATTTGAAGATTCGTTATGTTTGTGGTACTGACGTGTGGATTTACTCCCAAGTGAATGGCGGGGTGAAGCAAATGATACCTTGTCCGAACTCCGGAGGTTGGTGGAGTGAATTTACAGATGCAAAGACTGTCGTAAATCTTTCGGCTGGTAAAAACACAATATCTTTCACTCCGGAACCAACGGGAAGTCCTATCCTTGATAAATTTGAGGTTTGTAAAATAAAGAAGTAAGTAGGTATATGGCAAAATATATATTTCTGTTTTTTCTATGGATAGCTGGCTTCGCTTATGGGTGTGGAGATTCGGAGACATCTGTTAATGATGATATCCCTGTGAGTAAGGCTCCTACTTCAATAAAATTGCCTCATTTGATTAGTGATAACATGGTATTGCAGCAAAACTCAAAAGTAATTTTGTGGGGAGAAGCTACACCTAAATGTACAGTTACAATATCAGCTTCTTGGATAAAGCAGGATATAGTAGTGAATGTTGATGGTAAAGGGCAATGGCAGGCGTCTATTATGACGCCTGCCGGTGGTCCTGAAACGCAGACACTTTCGTTTGATGATGGCGCTTCCGCCCCATTAATCGTACGGAATATATTGATCGGGGAAGTTTGGATATGTTCCGGACAGTCGAATATGGAGATGCCTTTAGGAGGCTGGGAGGGATGTCCTGTAGATAATATGGAAGAGGCTGTGACAAATGCTGATAAACATTCGGAAATTCGTATGTTGACGGTTGAACGTAACAGTGCAACTGTGTCCCAAAATGAATTGAAAGGAGACTGGCTGGTTGCTTCTTCCGGACAAGTAAAAAGATTTAGTGCTGTTGCTTATTATTTTGCATTGGAGCTACAGGAGAAGTTGAATGTTCCTGTTGGACTGGTGGTTGCTGCCTGGGGTGGTTCTGATATAGAATCATGGCTACCCGGTGGAGATAAATATAATGGTATGCTTTATCCATGCCATAAGTATGCAGCTAAAGGATTTCTGTGGTATCAAGGAGAATCGAATGTCTGGAAATGGTATGAATATCAGAAGAATATGAAAGAGTTGGTAAAATCGTGGCGTTCATTGTGGGAAGGCTCTTTGGGGACGGGTGAAAATATGCCTTTTTATTATGCCGAGATAGCACCGTATGCTTTGCCGGAAGATAATGGAGCCACAGGAATTGTTTCTGCTCTTTTGCGTGAGGTCCAATATGAAGTTCAGAAAGAGATTATGCCGGCTGGTATGGTTTGTACAAATGATTTGGTTGCATTATTAGAGGAGAATCAGATACATCCGGCAAATAAAAAAGGAGTAGGTATGCGTCTGGCACATTTGGCTTTGAACCAAACTTACGAGCATGGTGAAATAATCTCCGCCAGTCCTTCTTTTGAGGGAATGTGTATGGAGGATGGTAGAGTTCTACTAACTTTTAAAAATGTAGGTGGTGGCTGGATGGACATTGATAAGAATAGTGTGCTTCAAAATTTCGAGCTGTCAGATGGAAAAACACTGGTCGATGGATGTTATGTTTTCTATCCGGCATCGGATATATCATTTGGGGATGGTGATGTAGTCACAGTCTCTTCAGATAAGGTTGCTGCTCCTAAGTATATCCGTTATTGTTTCCGTAATTTTATGTTGGGATATATGCGAAACAAGGCGGGGTTACCCTTGATTCCTTTTAGGGGTGAGAGCAATATCGGAGGGACTTATATGGTTGAGGTCGAAAGTGGAACTTCAAGTGGCACATCAGTGGCTTTGAGCGATAATCCGTATGCTTCAGGCGAGCGACTTCTTACTAATTTTTATGGAGATGCACGTTTGAACTTGAATTTAGTGGTAGAAGAGGAAGGCTTATATGAATTGAGTGTCTACTATATGAGTGAGGTGGATGCTGCCGTCCGGATTCAAGTAAATGGAGGAGTACAACAGAATCTGAATTGTTCTGCATCCGGTAGTTGGTGGAATAAGTTACAATGTGCAGGAATGACAGTGACACTATTAAAAGGGGAAAATACTATCGTGATAACTCCGGAAGCCAATGGAGGACCTAACCTGGATAAAGTAAATGTTGTAAAGATAGAAAGAAAATGATGAATCAGATTGTTCGAATGAGAGTTACAGTATTATTAATTATAGTTGCGGTGATGTGGACTAACCATACAATATGGGGAAATGTCCGGATGGAGAGTCTACAGTCAAATTTCGAAATTACGAGGGGAGTGAATATTAGCCACTGGCTTTCTCAAAGTAAAGATAGGGGTGAGTTGCGGAAAAGTAAGTTTGGCAGGGACGAAGTAGCTTTTCTTAAAAAGATGGGATTTGATCATTTACGTTTGCCGGTTGATGAAGAACAGTTATTTACTCCTTCAGGGGATATAGATACAGAAACGATGGGATTGATACATCAGGCAATTAGTTGGTGCCGTGAGTTTCAAATGCGGATAATTGTTGATTTTCATATTCTTCGTTCTCATCATTTTGGTAACAATGAGAGACCTCTATGGACAGATCCCATTGAACAGGACAAGTTTATTCATTTGTGGAAACTTATAAATAGGGAATTGGAAAAGTATCCGGAGAGTTTACTGGCATATGAATTATTGAATGAGCCGGTAGCTCCGGAAAATGGGGTTTGGAATGAACTGGCAAAGCGCCTGATAAAGGAGTTACGGGAAGTAGCATCCAAGCGTATGCTTATATTAGGATCTAATTCTTATAATAGTGTTAATACGATAAAAGATTTGCAGATACCTAAGGGTGATCGTAATATCATGTTGACATTCCATTGTTATGAGCCTTATCTATTGACCCATTATCGTGCGTCGTGGACAGACTTTGCCAAACTTGATATCGCATTGACATATCCAGGTGATTTAATTAATGAAAAGGATTTTGAGAAATTGTCTGATGAAGAGAAAAAGATTGTTGCTCCTTATAAAAGAATGTATAGTAAAAGGACCATTGCCCATGAAATAGAACAGGCATTAAAAGTGGCTAAAGAAAATGGAGTAAGATTATATTGTGGAGAATTCGGCTGTCTACCGTTTGGAAACCATGCTTCACGTTATAACTGGTACAGAGATTTAATCTCCATATTTCAGAAAAAGAAAGTTGCTTATGCATGCTGGGATTACAAATCTATTTTTGGTTTTTGTAACACGGATAAAACCATAAAAGATGGTGTTCTTCTCGCTATTCTGCAAGGTAAGGATATTAGGGATTGGGAACAAAAAAGTTTGATTGAGGCAGAGAAATGCGAAATGATTGGAAGCTCTCTTTCTATTATTGCCAACCCTTATGCTTCAAATGGTGAGGTGGTGAAGGATTTCTTTGGTAATTGTAGTTTGATCTTTAATGTCGTTACTGAAAATGCTGGTGAGTACTTATTTAAGATACGCTATACGAGCGGAGAAGATGTGGGTCTTAATTTGCAAATAGGGAATTCACGTCAGGTAATCCGTTGTCCGAATACAGGTGGTTGGTATGATAAATTTGAAGAAACAGAAATCTATATCAATTTACCCAAAGGACAAAGTGTCTTGTGTATTACTCCGGGAATGAATGGAGGACCTATTTTGGATAAATTTGAACTGTTTAAAGAAGTCACTGATTAGAAGTAAGGTAATTAATTAAAGAATTCATGTCAATGATGAGAAGAATGAAAAGATGTTGTCTTTTAGTTATATATAATATATTATTAATACCGACTCTGTTATCACAGAATCATTACGAGAATGAAATGGACTGTTTCATTACCGACTTAATGGAGCGGATGACTCTCCGTGAGAAACTCGGACAACTGAACCTGCCTTCGGGCGGTGATCTCGTGACAGGTTCGGTGATGAACGGTGAACTTAGCGATATGATTCGCAAACAGGAAATAGGCGGCTTCTTCAATGTCAAGGGGATCCAGAAAATTAATGCCCTGCAACACCTTGCGGTAGAAGAAAGCCGGTTGAAAATACCTCTACTTGTAGGTGCAGACGTTATCCACGGTTACGAAACTATTTTTCCAATCCCATTGGCACTATCCTGTAGTTGGGATACGCTGGCCGTCGAACGTATGGCACGCATCTCCGCCATTGAGGCCAGCGCAGACGGTATTAACTGGACATTCAGCCCGATGGTCGATATTTGTCGTGACGCCCGCTGGGGACGTATCGCAGAAGGGAGTGGGGAAGATCCTTACCTGGGTTCTTTAATGGCTAAAGCGTATGTGCGTGGTTATCAGGGAAACAATATGCAAGGCAACGATGAAATACTTGCCTGCGTGAAACATTTCGCACTTTATGGGGCGTCCGAATCGGGACGCGATTACAATACAGTGGATATGAGCCGACTACGTATGTATAACGAATATCTGGCTCCTTATAAAGCTGCCGTTGATGCCGGTGTAGGTAGTGTCATGAGTTCTTTTAATATCGTCGACGGTATTCCTGCCACGGCCAATAAATGGTTACTGACCGATCTGCTTCGGGATGAATGGGGCTTCGGGGGACTATTGGTGACAGATTATAATTCGATAGCCGAAATGTCCTCCCACGGTGTCGCCCCTCTGAAAGAAGCTTCCATACGTGCTTTGCAGGCAGGGACAGATATGGATATGGTTTCCTGTGGTTTTCTGAACACACTGGAAGAATCCCTGAAAGAAGGAAAAGTGACGGAAGAACAGATAAATGCGGCCTGCCGTCGTGTCCTGGAAGCTAAATATAAATTGGGGTTATTCTCCGATCCGTATAAATATTGTGATACTCTGCGTACCCGGGAAAAACTTTATACGGCCGAACATCGTTCTTCCGCCCGTACGATTGCAACTGAAACTTTTGTTTTGTTGAAGAACGATCATCATCTGCTTCCTTTGGACATAAAAGGAAAGATTGCCCTGATCGGTCCGATGGCAGATGCACGTAATAATATGTGTGGAATGTGGAGTATGACATGTACTCCTTCCCGGCACGGAACGTTACTGGAAGGAATCCGTTCGGCAGCGGGTGATAAGGCTGAAATACTGTACGCGAAAGGCAGTAACATATATTATGCTGCAGAAACGGAAAAGGCTGCTACGGGTATTCGGCCGCTTGAATGTGGAGACAACCGGCAGTTATTGGATGAGGCTTTGCGTATAGCTGCCCGTGCTGATGTGATTGTAGCTGCTTTGGGTGAGTGTGCGGAAATGAGTGGTGAATCGGTTTCACGTACCAATCTGGAGATACCCGATGCTCAACAGGACTTATTAAAAGCTCTGGTGAAGACGGGCAAACCTGTCGTACTTCTTTTGTTCACGGGTCGTCCTTTGGTTTTGAACTGGGAGGCTACAAATGTACATTCCATCTTGAATGTCTGGTTTGGAGGTAGTGAAACGGGGGATGCGGTTGCTGACGTACTGTTCGGCAAGGTAGCTCCAAGCGGTAAATTGACAACGACTTTCCCGCGTTCGGTGGGACAGTTGCCATTATTCTACAATCATCTGAATACCGGTCGTCCTGATCCTGACAATCGTATATTTAATCGTTATGCCAGCAATTATCTGGATGAGAGTAATGAGCCTCTGTATCCGTTCGGATATGGTTTGAGTTATACAGACTTTGTTTATAGTGATCTTCAGATTAGTTCGGAAACTTTACCTAAAAACGGTGAGTTAACGGTTTCTGTGACTGTTACCAATAAAGGAAACTACGACGGTTACGAGACAGTGCAGCTATATCTTCGTGATATATATGCAGAGATTGCCCGTCCGTTGAAGGAGTTGAAAGGCTTTGAACGTATTTTCCTGAAGAGTGGTGAAAGTCGTGACATTAACTTCGTTATCACGGAAAATGATCTGAAATTCTATAATTCCGGTTTGGAATATATCTATGAACCAGGAGAATTTGATGTCATGGTAGGATCGAACTCCCGTGATGTACAAACCAAGCGGTTTAGAGCTGAATGATGGATACAGTATAACTCAAAGGTGAAAATTAAAATAAATAGACTTGTATATTAATCAATTGAAATAGCATGAAAAATAAATGGTGTGTTAGTGTTGCATTTTTATTCTTTTTAGTGGGGATATGTATAAATGCTTGTACGCAGGAGTGCAATTCCTCAAACAATGATCGTTGGTCAGAAGAGAAAATACAGAAATGGTATGACGACCAGGATTGGCTGATAGGTTGCAATTATATTCCGGCAACAGCAATCAATCAGATAGAAATGTGGAGTGCGGATACTTTCAATCCTAAACAAATAGATAAAGAACTGTCATGGGCACATAATCTGGGTTTTAATACCTTACGGGTTTTCTTAAGCAGTGTCGTGTGGAAAAACGATGCAAAAGGCATGAAAAAACGTATGGATGAATTTCTGAATATTTGTAAGAAGTACTCAATTCGTCCTATGTTTGTATTCTTTGATGACTGTTGGAATGCTGAATCTGCTTATGGCAAACAACCAGAACCGAAGCCAGGCGTTCATAATTCCGGATGGGTACAGGACCCTTCATGCAGCTTGCGCAAGGATACACTGACTTTGTATCCTTTTCTACAAGAGTATGTCAAAGATATTGTACGCACTTATGCTCATGATGACCGGATATTGATGTGGGATTTGTATAATGAACCCGGAAATAGTAAACACGAGGAAACTTCTTTGCCCTTATTGACGAATGTCTTTCGTTGGGTGCGCGATTGTAAACCGTCACAACCGATTACTGCCGGTGTATGGGACTATAATTCTCCCCGGAAGAATGTTCTGAATGCGTTTGTGTTGAATCATTCGGACATCATCTCTTATCATAATTACGATAATGAGGAACGGCATGGCGAATGTATCAAATTTCTGAAGATGCTTAACCGTCCGTTGATCTGTACCGAATATATGGCCCGTCGCAATGACAGCCGCTTTTGTAATGTTCTTCCTTTGATGAAAAAAGAAAAGGTAGGCGCCATCAATTGGGGATTTGTTGCAGGAAAGACAAATACTATTTTTGCCTGGGATGACGTCATTCCGTCGGGTGAAGAACCGGAATTATGGTTTCATGATATCTATCGTCCTACCGGAGTACCTTATCAGCAGGAAGAAGTCGATTGTATTCAATCCCTGACAGGAAAAAGATAGAATCACGTATTCTTTTTTATCTCTGTTTTTTAGTTTTCATATAGGTTGCTATACTATATTATTTTATTTTTGTATCGTTCTTCTATAATTTGATAACTACTATAATTAAAACCATGAAAAAACTGAAGATTTTATTATTCTTATGTATTGTTGCATGTACGCTTACGGTACAGGCGCAAAAACAATTTACTTTGAGCTCTCCGGATGGAAAGCTTCAAACGACGATTACCGTAGGTGATAAGCTGACTTATGACATCCACTGTAACGGACGGCAGATCCTTGCTCCTTCTCCAATTTCGATGACATTGGATAACGGAGAAGTCTGGGGAGAGAAAGCAAAGTTGTCCGGCACTTCCGGGAAAAAAGTAGATCAGATGATTCCTTCTCCTTTCTATCGTGCCAGTGAATTGAGAGACCACTATAATGAACTGACTCTTCGGTTTAAAAAAGACTGGAATGTCGAGTTTCGTGCGTACAATGATGGTATTGCTTACCGCTTTGTCAGCCGTGCGAAGAAACCTTTCAACGTGGTAGATGAAACAGTAGATTATCATTTCCCATCCGATATGGTAGCTTCTGTACCTTATGTAAAAACAGGAAAAGACGGTGATTATGACTCTCAATATTTCAATTCCTTCGAAAATACTTATACTACCGATCCATTATCGAAGCTGAATAAAAAACGTTTGATGTTTTTGCCATTAGTCGTGGATGCCGGAGAAGGCGTTAAGGTTTGTATCACAGAATCCGATTTGGAGAATTATCCCGGCCTCTATTTGTCTGCTATTGAAGGAGAAAATCGGTTGACGGGACGTTTCGCTCCATACCCCAAGAAGATGGTGCAAGGCGGACACAATCAACTTCAAATGTTGGTGAAAGAGCATGAAGCTTACATTGCCAAAGTAGATAAACCCCGGAATTTCCCGTGGCGCATGAGCATTGTTACCACTTCCGATAAGGATTTGGCAGCAAGCAACTTGAGCTATTTATTGGCTGCCCCTTCCCGTCTGACAGATCTTTCATGGATCAAACCCGGCAAAGTAGCATGGGACTGGTGGAATGCCTGGAATTTGGATGGCGTTGATTTTGTGACCGGAGTAAATAATCCGACTTATAAAGCCTACATTGATTTTGCTTCTGCAAACGGTATTGAATATGTGATACTTGACGAAGGCTGGGCGGTAAATCTGCAAGCGGATTTGATGCAAGTGGTGAAAGAGATTAATCTGAAAGAATTGGTAGATTATGCAGCCTCCAAAAATGTAGGCATCATTCTTTGGGCCGGTTATTATGCTTTCGAGCGTGATATGGAGAACGTTTGCCGTCATTATGCCGACATGGGAGTAAAAGGTTTTAAGGTCGATTTTATGGATCGTGACGATCAGCTTATGACTGCGTTCAATTATCGGGCTGCCGAAATGTGTGCTAAATACAAACTGATCCTCGACTTGCACGGAACGCACAAACCGGCCGGTTTGAATCGTACTTACCCGAATGTATTGAACTTTGAAGGTGTCAATGGTCTGGAACAGATGAAATGGAGCCCAGCTTCGGTGGATCAGGTGAAGTATGACGTGATGATTCCTTTCACTCGTCAAGTATCCGGTCCGATGGACTACACTCAAGGAGCGATGCGCAATGCTTCGAAAGGTAACTATTATCCTTGCAATTCAGAACCGATGAGTCAGGGAACTCGTTGCCGTCAACTTGCTCTGTATGTTGTATTTGAATCTCCTTTCAATATGTTGTGTGATACGCCGAGCAACTATATGCGCGAACCGGAATCAACAGGATTTATTGCTGATGTTCCGACAGTGTGGGATGAAAGTATCGTGCTTGATGGTAAGATGGGAGAGTATATCGTAACAGCACGCCGGAGTGGAAATGTCTGGTATGTAGGTGGAATCACCGATTGGACGGCACGTGACATCGAAGTGGATTGCTCTTTCCTGGGTGGTAAGACGTATGACGCTACATTGTTTAAAGACGGAGCAAATGCTCACCGGATCGGGCGTGATTATAAATGTGAATCCATCCGGATAAAAAATGACAGTAAGTTGAAGATTCATTTGGCACCCGGAGGTGGTTTTGCTTTGAAGATTAAGTAAACAACCACTTTACACACTACATTGTATATTAAATCTTGAAATAGATTTGATATATCTGCAATAGGTTAGATAAGGGTGCGTGCAAATCTTTATAAACGAAGAATAACCCTCGTTACAACTATCTGTAGCGAGGGCTATTACATTAAAAAGAGAGTTCTGGCACATTCCTGTCAGATTCTTATAAGCAAGTCGATTGGGAGGATCACCCTGTAATGACGATGATAGGCAGGGAGGTGTCAGGATAAAGCCGCAATACCTGTCCCTATCAAATTGGCATTATTCATGCTTTTGATATCGACCTCTACATCTTCCAAACCAAACAAACTGAAAAGCTCCCGTAATTTTTCCATGACAATCATGTTATAGTTCTTGTCTTTTCTGTTCTTGCTCCAAAAAAGGCTACCTTCGGCAACCAGGCAAATTTTTCGTATATTCTTGTTGTATGACTTCAACAACATGATAAGCCCTGTCAGTGAAGCTGCAACTAACTGTGCTGATCTACTATATATCCACTGTGCTACTTCTACATACACCTCCTTATAAATATCGGGATAGTTCATAATAGAGGTGAGCTTTTGTGCATCAAACTTTTCTTCGAACTCCTCCAATGGGAAAGTGGCTTTTAGAATATCTCCCAGGTACATACCGGATACAGCTTTTTCGAAACGTTGTTTTCCCGGATTCCCGGAGATTCCATCTACTGTATTATCCACTGCAGTGAGGAACGGTGGGTGAAAATTTCCGGATTCCAGATTGACGGGAATCAATCCATCTACTTTATGTGACGGATTTAATTTTTTAATTTTGTCAGCCGGAATAAAAGTTGCCATATTGGTGCCTGTTCCTACAATCAGACCTATATACGCATCGTAACTACTGTCGGTAAGTCCGGCAAATAAACTGGCAACAGTGTCATTGAGCACTTTTATGTTCGTAAACTTGATTTTATTTCTTTCATTCAGATAGTCGAGCAAAGGTTTTCCAACAACTTCTCCGATCATCTCTTTTATATCAACTCCTTTGGTCCAACGTAGCAGTTTGGCATCTCCACCTGGGACGGACTCTGTCGGATAAGAAAAACAATATCCAATTGGCATCTCTTTTTCCCGTTTTATTCCGGTTATCATATCTGCCATTTCTTTGAACAACTCCTCTCGGGTATAACCGGGAGTTTTCATAATCGACATGTCCTTTTTCCAACCATTGTTAGGATGAATGGTGGGAGGCATTTTGCTGAAGTCAACGATTGCTACCCGGTAATTCGTTCCTCCCAAGTCGAGTACTAATGATTTGCCATTGATACCACTTGCTTTCGGAGTGATGAAAGTGGGAATGCATTGTATCTCTGCATTTTCAGTGTTCAAACCTTCTTCTACTTTCGCTTTAAATGAGCGAGCAATTTCTTTGAGCTGCTCATTATCTAACTGAAAAATATTTTTCTCCATGATATTATTTTTTATTGTATAGAATATGTTTATGTATGAATAACAACTGAAAAGGAATTTTGCTCGGTGGGTATACAGTATATGGCTCCGGCCGGATTTCTGGATTTATCTCTTTCTTTTTGCTCTTTTCCTTTTTGCTCTTTCTTAAAAAACGCAAAATTCAGGTTACTTACGCACACTTTCTCCTGTCGCCTATTTTTCACTTGCATTTCTCATATTCTCATTGTTTTCCGATAAACGAAAGATAATCAAATAGATATATTATGAGAAATACTTTTCAAAACGGCATTTCTCATAATATTACCAGCTTTTTATGCTGAAAATAGTGTATTTCTCATAGACTTTTTTTTTATTCTCATATTCCTTTTATGCATTTTCTCTATTTCTTGTTTTTTGTGGTCGTCATTCTGTTCCTCCCAGTCTTTTTCCGGACTGATTGTTATTCTTCCTTTTTTATATAAGTAACTTTTTATAAAGCAATTACCTTGCCTTACTTTACTGCTTTCCTGTATTAAGTTCTCCTTATCCCTTTATATTTTATCCTAATCATTGTTGTGTTTTGCTATAAGTATTTGTATCGTTTCACTGGAGTGGGCAGATCATTGCACTCTAGTGAACGGTACTGTCTACTCTAGTGCACAGCCCTTTCCACTCTAGTGGAACGATATGGCTGCTTATACATAAATATGCTAATGTCTACTCTCTATACTCTGCATGTCCATTTTATAATCTATTATTTAAGTATTACCTGATTACATCTCTAGCTTGGCTTGACTTCATAATAGTCTGATGCTTCCTTTGCCTTGTAGTAGACTCTTTTTTTACTGCGTGTTTCGTTGCAGTCCATGCTAACTATTACGGTTTTGTCGAAGAATAACTTGAATACTCTGCAAAACAAGTAAAAAAGTATTTGGAATCGCTTGGAAAATCTATGAGAAATGTTTTTGAAAGTGATGAAAAGCTATGAGAAATACGTTGTTTTATGGATAAAACGCTGGTAATACTATGAGAAATGCCGTTTTGAAAAGTATTTCTCATAGTGTTATGCATTTGATTTATATATAGTTATTGTATTTACTATGAGAATATGAGAAATGAAAATTGAAAATCGTTTGCAGGAACCTGCCCTGAGCGTTTTTATTTTGATACAATCAGGGCAAACGTCCGCCTGAGTTTAATTCATCAATACATTGCTTTAAGTCGTAAGGACAAATTAGTGGGGATTTGAAAGTTGCCAATATATAGCTATAATAATTTTATGTCTCATACCTATTTCTTTGTCAAAATTGTTTGTTTGCTAAATATAAATTGCTACTTTTGTCGTAGTTTACTTTCGAGCGATGAAGGTAACTTTTTAATATTTTTATTGAGAACGGTTATTTGTTGCATTCAATCATAAAAATCCGCTAATTTTTTACCAGTGAATGACAATGAGTGACAGGTCTCGCGCACCTTTGCATATATACTTTGTTATATACACAATTGGGCGTGGGACTATCACTTGTGTTCACTGGGGGTCTTAGCGGATACCTATGATTGGCATGAGCAGATAGTTTCCACGTATTCTATGCTAATATCCTAATCTCTTATTCCGTTTAACAATAAATTAACTTCTCGTTCTTTTTCCTTTCTATAACTTCTCGTTCTTCATAATATTTGTATGTATTTTGATCATATGGTACTTTCTTCCTGACTAATGCCACTATGATTCTTATGAGTTTGTTCTTGACATTATTTAAAGCCACTTGAGGCTTCTTTCCCTTACTAATCAGTCTTTGATAGTAATCTCTAATTTCGGGATTATATATTTTGGCTATATGAGCTGCTTGTCCTAATAATGATTTAATAAGTTTATTGGCGAAATGGCTTGTATGAGCAGGTGTATTTACACTCGTTCCGGATTGTTTACCAAAGGGGGCAACTCCATAATAGCATGCAATCTTTCTTGGGTCATATCCGAATTTTTTGAAGTTGTTTGTGTAGACCAACATACAGGTTGCGTTTTGCCTGGCTACGCCTTTTATTGAGGTTATAATAGCATAATTTTCTTTCAGTTCCTCATCCGCCTCTATTATGCTATCAATGGCCTTATCGCATTCGGCAATTGTTTTGTTTATCTCCGCAATAAGGTGTTTGCTCTTGCGGTTGATGAAGGATATTGCTTTTGACTTGTTTGATTGTGATTTGTCCTCTTTTCGTAATTCCATTGCCACTCTTTGCCCAACTAGCTTATGCCTATAGAGGAAAATCTCCCTTAGTTGCGCAAGGGATTCATTCAATGGTTCAAAGGGTACAACCTTGTCCTGTTGCCTCCATGCGTATTCAGCAATGATTGCTGAGTCCGCCTTATCGTTTTTCACACGCTGGATACCACTGCTATGTTTTATGGCGTAAGCGTTCTCAATCCATATGTCATAGCCTTTTCCGTAAAGCCATTTGCTCAGTCCTATACTACATGAACCTGTGTCTTCTCCACAGAATAGCCATTCCTCAGCAATTGTATTCCAAGCGTTTGTTTTAACCCAATTACATAACTTGCGGTAGCCCGTAGTGTTATTTGGGAAACACCCATACTCACGGGAGCCTATTTCGTTCATTCCACATGCGAGAATTATCGTCGCGTCAAGTTTCTCCTTTGAAAAATCAATTCCAATAAATAATTTTTTCATATTTTTGCTGTACTTTTCTAAGACTGGTAAAAGCTGTTTGAACTCTAAACTCTAAATAGGCTCGCAACCTTGATATTCTATCGGAGCTTTGCAGCTTGGCGGAGAGAGGCCGTTACGTGGGCTAGCCTCAAGTGCTTTCTCTTTTATGGTGTCCTCTTCCCGCCTATCAGTCTTTATCTTAATACAACAAAGATAATAAGACTGATATTTTCCTGATAAGATGCGGAGGTAATTATTCGTCTCGCTTGACTTTTTTAAAATAAATTTCCGACCTCTTATCTATTAACTGCAAACTTAGAGCTCTTTCTTTTTTATAAACCCTCGCACCATCGGGAACTGATGCGGTAAATAACGCAACCTATGTACGGAGACTTTAATCGCATTGTTGTTCAGCTGGTTCAGCATCCTGTCATGCACAAACCTCTCTCGGATTTAACCTATACGGAATGTGAACTGGCCTATGCTTTGATAAGAGAATTGATTGATTTGTCAACTGAAGGTGATTATACTTTATTGGACTATATCCAAATGGCTCGCCTGGAGTATTATCTGGGTGAGTTGTCTTGTAAGATCAACTGTAGTAGGGAGGAAACTGCCCTTCATTATGCGGGCGCTCTTCATCTATTAGAAAAAGGCGGCTTTGATTTGGGCATAAAGAAGTGGGTTGAACTTGTCAGCCTGCGGATCGAGAATCCTAAAAAAGAATGATATTCTGATTTTGTATATAGAGTCTGATCGGTATACTCAGTATTTATCCGGCATATCTATATGGAATAGTCAACCGTTAGACTGCTTAGAACAAGTATTCTAACGGTTGACAATAAATTCTCTTGCTTTTATAATATTTTTCTATATATCCTGTTAATTACTCTATTAGTCATGCCCAATTAACCATTCCAATTAATCCATCCCCTTTAATAATCCCCTTTAATAATCTCCTTTTGTAATGTCCCTTTGTGGTATATCCCTAGTATTCTTTTTACATTTCGTTCTTTTTCTTGTTTTCCTTCTATATCATCTTCTTGTCTCTTTCTTCCTGTTGTCTTTTTCTCAGCTGTAATTCGACTGTAATTTTGTTATTTCTTTCTTCTGCATCTTTTTCTCTCTTGCGTTCGCCTGCGCGCCCGCGTGTGATATAATAATGTGTCTCATGTGTACCGTTTCCGCCCCCAATCCACTCATGATAAAAAAATATGTTCTACAACATCATTATCCTTCAGCACTTTAGCCGATTCTTTCAAAAAAACTTCGAAAAAATAGTTTAATATATTTGGATTGTATACTAAAAGGGTGTACTTTTGCACCCGCTTTCCAAGAGAAGAAAGCCTTGCAGAATTGACATAGTGAAAAAGCGAGATTGCGCTTAAAGAAAAGAACAAAAAAACTTCCGAAAAGTTTTGGAGGATAATAAATAAAGTTCTTATCTTTGCAGTCCGATTCGCAAAGAAAACGGCCTTTGTTTTTCTTTTATACATTCTTTCCCTTTCGCATAGAGAGCCTGAGAAATGAGTAAAAAGAAAAAATAAAAAAAACTTCCGAAAAAGTTTGGTAGTTAAAAATAAAGCCTTTACCTTTGCACCCGCTTTTGAAACGAAAGCAGCAAGTTCTTTGAAATATTGATAAACAATACAAGTAGTACAAGTAAAAAAATAGAACC
>ERZ836939.1098-NODE-1098-length-32925-cov-4.130149_pt1 | contig 32925 bp, 27 predicted proteins | sample MGYA00519912_ERZ836939 | MGnify/ENA primary metagenome ERZ836939 (study PRJEB31850, sample SAMEA3708810) | human gut metagenome | biome: human gut; feature: human-associated habitat; material: faeces | place: China | collected 2014 ...
CCTCCTTGTAATAAAATAGATTCCAGTAAAAAATGATTGTAATGCGTCAGCCCTGGAATCCTATTTGTTTTTAATTTTTTGACAGATGTGCTAAAGCTTTACCATAGTTGTGCTAAAGCTTTACGACTAATATGGAAAAGCTTTTTGACAGCTGTCAAAAATATAAAATACAGGCAATTTTATGCTCCGGGATAATGAGAATGCGATTATTTCTCCGTAGGATAAAAATCGGCCGGCTTTTCGATGTGGATCCGTTTCCCGGTAATAGGATGATCAAACTCCAGGAGTTCGGCGTGTAAATACAGGCGGTCGGATTCTCGCCCGTAAAGTGTATCGCCTTCGATCGGGGCATTTAATCCGTCGGGATGTGCGGCATGAACGCGCAGTTGGTGCGTACGTCCGGTATGTGGATAGAAGGCAACCCACGTTTGATGGGCACTCCTTTGGAGCACTTCATACGTAGTGATGGCGGGTTTGCCTAAGGTTTCATGGACGATTTGCCGCGGACGATCCAGTGGATCGGGGCAGATGGGCAGAGTAATACTTCCTTTATCAGAACCGACGATGCCATCGAGCCGGGCGATGTATCGTTTGCGGATGGTCCGGTTCTTAAACTGTGCCTGCAGATGTTGGTGAACTTCTTTTTTCTTGGCAATCAGCAACAGACCGGAAGTAGCCATATCCAGACGGTGAACAATCAGCGGACCGCTGGCTTCGGGATATTGCTTTCGTGCCCAGTCGTAGACAGAAAAGTTGGCTTCTTTCCCGGGAACCGACAACATGCCTGCCGGCTTGTTGACGACCAGCAGGTCATTGTCTTCATAAAGAATCTCCAAAGAAATATCGGATGCAACCGAGGTCTGGACCGATTGGAAGGTAACCGGCAGGCCGATCAGCATGTGTTTGAGGATCGGTTCGCATTTCCCTTTGCAGGCAGGGTAGAAGTAACCATGTCGGCGTATTTCTGTTTTCGGAGAATTGCCCCACCAGAATTCAGCCATCGCAATCGGACGAAGCTGATTCAAATAGGCATATTGCAGCAGTTTGGGTGCAGCACATTCGCCTGCTCCGGCGGGAGGAACTTGCTGGGCTGTCGGTGCAAAGATTTCACAAAGATCTTTTGTCTCTCCTCGGGCATTTAACAAATTAAACTGGGCGAAAAGCCGGAGCTGAAGGGCTGCCGACCGTTTCTTCCGTTCTTGCTTCCGTTGCTGGATTTGCTTTTCATACTCCAGGATACGCGTTTCCAGTTGGGTGAGTTCGGCTTTCCATTTTCGTTCCAACCGTTTATATTCTGCCTTTTGGAACTGACTTTCTTGGATGAGCTGGGCATCTTCATCGGCTGTCAAACCCGTTTCGCGGAGGCGTGCCCGCCGTTCTTTTTCTGTTTTCAAGAAGGTTTTGGCGGCTTGCAATGCCTGAGAGGCGGCAGTCTGCTGTTGTTGCAGTTCCTCTTTCCACGACAAATAAGCCGGATTGTGCTGCATCGCTTCGAGTTCATGGTTGATGGCTGTAATCTGTTCTTCTTCGATCTTGAAGAAACCGTCGGGTTGCAGTAAGTCATAGACCGGCGGAACAAAGTAATCGTGGTTGTTGGAATGGGCCAGATTCCCGGAGAAAGCTGCTAAGAAACCGATTTCTCCGGTGGTTTTCCGCACAACCAGCACACCAAACATTTTCCCTTTTTCCAGTTCTTCCCGCCAGTCGTCCCGTGTTTCCAGATAGGCTTGTACCTCTTTTGTCGCCAAAAGACAAAGCGGATGCGGGGTATAATGGAACGGATTAGTAAACGTTTCCGGCAGTTCGATACCGTCGGTCGGGGATTGAAAGGTGTGAAATTTGCTTACAGACATGATAGATCGCATTGAAAACAGCGCTACAAAAGTAATCAACATCACGGGATATAAAGACATCTGCTTGGTGCTGTTAGATTTTTTTGTACATTTGGTCCGATAAAATAAGGAGGAAACGATGAAACAAGAGACTGCAATATTCGCGTGCGGCTGCTTTTGGGGCGCACAATATCAGTTTGAACATGCCAAAGGTGTCATTGATTCGGTAGTGGGTTATATGGGCGGAGACAAGGAACATCCTACTTATCAGGAAGTAAAAGCGCATACAACGGGTCATGCCGAAGTGACGAAAGTAGTGTTTGATGCCGACCAGACATCCTATGTTGATTTATGTAAGTTGTTCTTTGAGATTCATGATCCGGCACAAACCGACGGACAAGGTCCGGACATTGGTCCGCAATACCGAAGTGAAATCTTTTATCTGAATGAAGAACAGAAGAAACAGGCCGAAGAAGTGATAGCCTTGCTCCGGTCGAAAGGTTATGAAGTGAATACACGCCTTACACCGGCTTCTGCTTTCTGGGAAGGAGAGGAGTATCATCAGCATTATTATGACAAGACGGGTGGAGAACCTTATTGCCATATCCGGACAAAGAAGTTCTGAGATACGGAAGAGACGGTACTAAAAATAAATCCCCGAAGACTTCGTGCCTTTATTGGGTTTAACACGGAATCTTTGGGGATCTTTATCTTAATCCGCCTTTGTCAATACATGGAAACGTCTCCACAAGCATAATCCCAATGTGGTGAGACTGATCGGGAAACCGAACCAGACACCCAATGCTCCTAAGTTGAGGATAAAGCCACAGATATAACCAATTGGCAGAGCGAGTCCGAAGTGACAAACCAGCGCCATCTTGGCCATGTATTTGACATCAGTCAGTCCGCGCAAGGCATTGGCGAAAAGAATCTGCAAACCGTCCCCGAACTGATAAAGCATCATGGGCCAGCAGAAGAGAGCTACCAACTTTACGACTTCTTCTTCCGGAGTAAATAAATAACCGATACGTGTGCGGAACAAGAGTAGGAAAGCAATGAAAAGCAGGGCACAGGTATTGATAATCACAAATCCGGCCTGAGCTGCCTTGCGTATTTCCTGATTGTTCCGGCTTCCGTTGAAATTACTTACCCGAATGGATACAGCCGCTCCGATACCATAATAAAGCATAAAGCCTAACGTCGTAATGACACCGCCTACCTGGTAAGCCGCCAGAGCCGTACTTCCAATCCATCCCATCATAATGACACTCAGACTGAAAGATCCGGTCTCTACGCCCATTTGGAAACCGACCGGCAAACCCAAGCGTACCAGATTCCGGATACTTTCCCGGTTAATGACGCTTTGTTTGAATCCTTTGACGTATTCCGCATATTTCTTTCTCCGACAAAAGAGCCAGCAGAATGCGGCCAGCGTTAGGATACGGCTGAAAAGCGTTGATATACCAGCACCTGTCAATCCTAACTCCGGAAATCCGCCATGACCGTAAATGAGGAAGTAATTCCCGATGATATTAACTACATTCGCACTCAGCATGACATACATCGGTGTCAGCGTATCAGTCGTTCCGTCGCTGAATTGCTTGAACGAATTGAACAACATGGTGAAGACAACCGAGAAGAGTTGCAGAATATAATACGGAATGATATACGGATATAACTCTTTCGGTTGGTTGAGCCAGTCGAGGTTGAAGAGCAAAAACAGCATACAAAGGCTTAACAGAATACCGACGATAAAATTAATCGCCAGACTATTCTTCAGCGTAGCACCTACTTCGGCATATTGTTTTTGGGCAAACAGCCGACCGACAATGGGAGTCAGTCCGTAAGAAAAGCCCATTCCGAAGATGAAAGCCAGGTTGAAGAAGTTATTCACGAACGAAGCTGCCGCCAGTTCCTGCGTACTGTGGTGTCCCACCATGATATTGTCGGCAAAGCCTACAATAATAATGCCCAGCTGTCCCAGCATAATTGGGACACCCAGGCGTATAGTCTCTTTATAATGATTCATCAGACGGAATTAACCGATTAGTTCGACGGATGTGATTACCACGTTCTCTGTCGGGCGGTCTTGTTTGTTTGTTTTTACGTTTTGAATGGCTTCAACCACTTCAATACCCTTTACCACTTCTCCGTAAACGGTATATTGGTTATCCAGGAACGGAACGCCACCTTCCGTCTTGTAGATTTCACGCAATTCTTTCGGGAGTTTGGTTTCGTCTTTCCGCTTTTCGGCTTCCAGTTCCGTTTTCCCGATCAGCGTATCGCGCAAGATAGCCAGCTCTTCCTTATTGCCACTCCGGTAATATTCCATAATCTTCGGTTTGTTCTCAGCCTGCAAACGGGCGAAGATAGATTGCTTCAGCCGGTTCTCTAACTGCTTTTCCATCTGGTTCAGTTCGGCTTCCGAATACTTTTTCCCGGTTACGATGTAGAACTGAGAGGCCGATGAGGCACGTTCCGGATTCACTTCATCGCCGGTACGGGCAGCGCACAGAGCGCCTTTCTTATGGAAGTATTTCGGATAATTGAATTCTGCCGGAACCGTATAGCCCAAATCGCCAGCTCCCAATGATTTGTTCATCGGGGCATCTTTCGAGGTTACATCACCGCCCTGGATCATAAAATCCTTGATCACGCGGTGAAACAACAATCCGTTGTATGTACCGTCTTTTACCAGCTGGATAAAATTATCCCGGTGCTTGGGCGTTTCATTGTATAATTTCAACTGGATGTCACCCATCGAGGTGTGCATCAGCACTTGCGTTTCGTTCATCTGATTTTCCATTCTCTTTATTTCTCTACTATTTTCATTGATTTGATTTTTACGTTCTTGAGCGGGCGGTCTTCCGTATTGGTTTCTACCATTTGAATCTTGAATACCGTTTTCATGCCGCTTACGACTTCTCCAAATACCGTGTATTTGTCGTCGAGGTCCGGACGTCCGCCTTCCAGCATATAAGCCTCGCGTTGTTCGGCTGTAAACTTCATGTTCTGTTCCTTCTCCATCTTGTCCAGTTCCATCTCGGTAAAGAATTTCCCGGTCACAATATAGAACTGCGAAGCCGACGAGGCCCGTTCCGGATTTACATCATCGCTTGTCCGGGCAGCACACAAAGCACCTGCCTTATGGAAATGCTTCGGATAAACAATCTCAGCTGGAACTGTATAATCCGGATCACCGTCACCCAGATGTTTGTCTGCCGGCGCATCCTTCGAGTTAATATCGCCTGCCTGAATCATGAATTGCTTGATCACGCGGTGGAATAACAGGCCATTGTACAGGTTATCCTTCACATTCTTGATAAAATTATCCCGATGCAAAGGCGTATCGTTATACAATTTCACCTTGATCTTCCCCATGTCGGTGTCGATTTGCACCAGAATTTCCTTCTCCTCCTGCGCCTTTGCCTCTGCGAAAGGAACAGACAAAGCCATCATGGCTATCAGCAAACTTGTCAATAGGCGTTTCATCATCATCTTCTTGAATTATTGATTAGTAATTTGAATTATGCGAACAAAGGTACAAAATAAAAAGAAATGGCTCAGCGCTCTGCCTTGTTTTTGTGGGGAAGAGAACTCTTTAGAATGAAAACGGAACGAAGAATCCGGATGGGATCGGATAATTTTCCGTATCTTCGCACATCGAAACTCTAAAAATCCGAATCATTATGTTTTCAGGCATTGTAGAAGAAGCTGCCAAAGTGGTGGCGATAGAAAAAGATAAAGGGAACATTCATATTACGATGGAATGTTCGTTTGTGAATGAATTGAAGATCGATCAGAGCGTGGCGCACAATGGCGTGTGCTTGACTGTCGTTAAGAAGATCGACAAAACTTATACGGTAACGGCTATTCAGGAAACACTGGATCGTTCGAACTTGGGACATTTGGTACCGGGTAGTCTGGTAAATCTGGAACGAAGCATGCTGATGAACGGTCGTTTGGACGGACATATTGTTCAGGGACATGTGGATCAGACGGCTGTTTGTACGAAGGTGGAAGAAGCAGACGGCAGCTGGTATTATACGTTCGAATATCAATTCGACAAGGCGATGGCACAGAAAGGTTATGTGACTGTCGAAAAAGGTTCGGTATGTGTGAACGGTGTCAGTCTGACGGTATGCAATTCGCAGGATAACAGTTTCCAGGTAGCGATTATACCTTATACACACGATCATACGAACTTCTGCCAGATCGAAAAGGGAACCGTGGTGAACCTCGAATTTGATATCGTGGGGAAATATATCAGCAAGATGATGCAATATAAATGATCCGGTGATGACGACCTTCTTTGATTTAGTAGCCCGGCGGCAAAGCGACCGGGCTTTCGATCCGAACCGTCCGGTAGAGAAGGAAAAAATCCAGCGGATTTTGGAGACAGTCCGCCTGGCTCCTTCGGCCTGCAATTCGCAGCCGTGGCATTTTATCGTAGTGGACGATCCGGAGACGAAGAATAAACTGGCGGATGCCGTAGCGAGCAAAATATTGGGGATAAACCATTTCTCGAAGCAAGCACCGGTACATATCGTAGTGGTAGAAGAGAAACCTAACCTGAGTGCCGGTTTCGGAGCTTGGCTGAAGGATAAGAATTTTGCTCACATCGATGTTGGCATTGCTGCCGCTCATCTGGTCTTAGCAGCTGAAGACGAAGGACTGGGAAGTTGTATTCTCGGTTGGTTTGACGAGGATAAAGTACGCAAACTGCTGGGAATTCCTTCTGGTAAACGGGTATTACTGGATGTCGTGTTGGGTTATTCAACGCAACCCGACCGTAAAAAGGTGCGGAAAGAACTGGAAAAGATTGTCAGTTGGAACCGTTACGAGTAAAATAGTAACTGATAAAATAATGCTAACGATAGAACTACTTTCTGCCGATTTGTCGAGCGAACTGCCTTTGCCTTTTGCCGATGCCGGTATTAAAGCGGGATTCCCATCTCCGGCTCAGGATTATCTGGAAGGAACTATCGACTTGAATAAAGAGCTGGTGCGTCATCCGGCTACCACCTTTTATGGACGGGTGAAAGGAAATTCCATGATTGATGCAGGCATTGAAGAGGGGGATTTATTGGTGATCGACAAGTCGCTGGAACCACAGGACGGTGATATGGTCGTGGCTTTTATCGACGGAGATTTTACGATCAAGTATGTTCGTCAGGAGAAAGACTGTTTATGGTTAGTACCCGCCAATGCTGATTATCAACCTATCCGAGTGACGGAGGAGAATGACTTTATGGTGTGGGGTGTTGTGACTTATACCATTAAAAAGCGGAACCGGAGACTATGATCGGATTGGTTGACTGCAATAACTTCTATGCCTCGTGCGAACGGCTCTTTAATCCTTCCTTGCGCCATGTACCGGTCGTTGTATTGTCGAACAATGATGGTTGTATTGTGGCTCGAAGCAATGAAGCGAAGGCGTTGGGGATTGATATGGGAGTTCCTTTCTATCAGGTGAAAGATCAGTTGGAGAAAGCACAGGTTGCAGTATTCTCGTCCAACTATATTCTATATGGTGATATGAGCCGCCGGGTAATGATGCTGTTGTCTTCTTTTACTCCGCATCTTTCTATCTATTCGATTGATGAGGCTTTTCTGGATCTTCAAGGAATAGCAGCAGGGGAAAAACTCCGTGAATATGGTTTACAACTGGTCCGGACAGTAACCAAAGGAACCGGAATCCCGGTTACCTTGGGAATTGCCTCTACAAAGACGTTGGCGAAAGTCGCATCGAAATACGGGAAAAAGTATGCCGGTTATAAAGGCGTATGTCTGATTGACACGGAAGAGAAACGGAAGAAAGCCTTGCAGGATTTCCCGATTGAAGATGTCTGGGGTATCGGACGGCGGATGCGGAAGCAGCTGGCTTATTACGGGATTCATACGGCTGCCGACTTCTGTTCTAAATCAGAGTCGTGGATTCGGAAAGAGTTTACGGTGACCGGTGTGCGTACCTGGAAAGAGCTGCAGGGTATTTCCTGTATTGATATAGACGACTTGCCCCAGAAGAAAAGTATCTGTACGAGCCGTAGTTTTGCCGAAGGGATCAACGAATTGCCTGTTTTGGAGGAAGCAGTAGCCAACTTTGCCGCCTCGTGTGCCCGTAAGTTACGGGAACAGCATACATGTTGTCAGGCATTGACTGTATTTGCCTATACCGGACGCTTCCGGCTGGACTTGCCACAATGCCATATTCAGGAATATGTTCCCTTGACAGTTCCGACTAATTACCCACCGGAAATTATCCAGGCTGCTTTGCGTGGATTACGGACCGGCTGGAGAGAAGGCGATTTCCAGTTTAAGAAGGCCGGAGTTATCGTATGGAATATCACGTCGGATACAGCCATTCAAACGCAGTTGTTTGATCCGGTGGACCGGGGCAAGCAGGCAGCCTTGCAGAAAGCCATTGATGCAATTAACCGAAAGAACGGATATCAGATCTTGAAGGTCGCTTCACAAGGCGACGGACGAAAGTGGAATCTGAAGAATGAATACATATCACGGCAATATACAACCAATCTTCGGGATGTCATTGAAGTGAAATCGGAGTAATCGAACTGCCCTTTTGTTTTTTTACTAAATTTGTCGTCAGAAAAGACAAACGAAGATGTTATTACCTTATTTACAAGAGAACCGGATCGAAGCCGGTTGCGATGAGGCCGGACGAGGTTGTCTGGCGGGTGCCGTCTATGCGGCAGCTGTTATCTTGCCTCCTGATTTCAAGAACGAAATGTTGAATGATTCGAAGCAGCTGACCGAAAAACAGCGGTATGCCTTGCGGAGTGTGATAGAAGAGTCTGCCTTGGCTTGGGCAGTCGGAATCGTTTCTCCGGAAGAGATCGATCAGATTAACATTCTGAATGCTTCCTTTTTGGCCATGCATCGTGCTATCGACCAGTTGAAGATTCGTCCGGAACATCTGCTGATCGACGGGAACCGTTTTAATCCTTATCCCAATATTCCGCACACAACCATCGTGAAAGGTGACGGAAAGTACCTTTCGATTGCCGCCGCATCCATTTTGGCCAAAACATACCGTGATGATTATATGAATCAGTTACATCGGGAATATCCTGTCTATGATTGGGATCATAACAAAGGATATCCGACAAAGAAACATCGGGCCGCCATTGCCGAACATGGAATCTCGCCTTACCATCGGAAGAGTTATAATCTGTTGGGCAATGGCCAACTGACCTTGGATTTGTTTTAACCCGATTTCTCCTCGCTATTTATTGATTCGGATAAACGGAAGTACGAGAAACAGCGGGATACAGCAGAGCATCACCCAAATGAAGAAGTGCTGGTAACCGATACATTCCTGAATCCATCCAGAAATCATGCCGGGTACCATCATGCCGAGTGCCATAAATCCGGTACTGATAGCATAGTGGGATGTTTTATATTCTCCTTCAGCAAAAAGCATCAGATACATGGTATATCCGGTAAATCCGAATCCGTAACCAAACTGTTCGATGGCAACACAGGTGTTGATAATGGCGAAGTTGTCCGTTTGTACGTATGCCAAATAGAGATAAACCAGATTAGGAAGCGAGATGGCGAGTGCCATCGGCCAGATCCAACGTTTTAGGCCGTGTTTCGAAATGGCAATACCTCCGGCAATTCCTCCTAATAACAGGGCAATGACACCGATGGTTCCATAGACAAATCCTACTTGACCGGTGCTTAATCCCAAACCACCTTTCTCCGGCTGATCCAGGAGGAACGGAGATGCCAGTTTAACCAATTGCGATTCACCCAAGCGGTACGTCAACATGAAGAGGAGAGCTGGTATAATTCCTTTCTTGGAGAAGAACGACGAAAAGGTCTGTACAAACTCTTTCCAGATACTATGAATGGTGACACCACTTCGCAGCTTGTCGGATGAAGGTTTCGGCAGGATGAATTTATGCCATAGGGCAAGTGCGATGAAAATTCCTGCCATGACAAAGAAAACCAGGCTCCAGGCCATTGGAATATGACCGGTTGTTTTCTCTAACCAACCGGCCAGCATAACCAGCAAGCCTTGTCCGGTGATCATGGCAATACGGTAACAGGTATTTCGGATGCCGATAAAGAACGCTTGTTGTTCTTCATTCAGTCCGAGCATATAAAACCCATCGGCTGCAATGTCGTGGGTAGCAGAGCAGAAAGCCATCACCCAAAAGAAGGCAAGCGTTGCCTGGAAGAAGAAATCTCCGGGCAAGACAAAAGCAATACCGGCCATTCCGCCGCCGATCAGTATCTGCATGATCCAGATCCACCAGCGCTTTGTTTTGATCAGGTCCACAAACGGACTCCAGAGAGGTTTAATTACCCACGGGAAATATAACCAGCTTGTATAAAGAGCTATGTCGGTATTGGAAACATCGAGTCGTTTGTACATAATGACGGATAACGTCATCACGGCTACATAAGGCAGACCTTCAGCGAAGTATAATGAAGGAATCCAATTCCAAGGAGATTTCTTTGTTGTCATCATGTTTCAGGTATTAGTCTGGTTGGTATTTCAATTACAAATTTATCTGAAATGAATCTTGATCGTTGGCTACCGGAAACTTCCTACGAAAAGAGGCCTGCTTGTCGGCAGATAAGGTACGGGTGAGTAAACACTGCTTACGGTTGTAAGCACATCCCATTCTTTCACCTTTGGGAGAGAACAGAACGGAACCACCGATGTAATTGAATCCTTTTCCGTCTACACCGGTTCGGTTCACTCCACAAACATAAGTCTGGTTTTCGATTGCGCGGGCTTGGAGCAAAGGTTGCCACACCGAAGAACGGACTTCGGGCCAGTTGGCCATATAAATCAGCAGATCGTAGGCATGATCCTGATTTCGACTCCAGACAGGAAAGCGCAGATCATAACAAATCTGCAGACAAATATTCCATCCCCGGTAAGAAATGATCGGACGTTTGCTTCCGGCTGTGTAGATCTTTGTTTCACCTGCCATGCTGAACAGATGACGTTTGTCATAGTAATAAGTCTGTCCATCCGGTGTAATGAAAAAGGCACGGTTATAATAATGACCATCTTCGCAAGCGATGAAACTTCCTGTGACAGCCATATCCAAAGATGACGCCCAACATTTAACGGTAGAAATGGTTTCCCCGTTTACATCTTCAGCCAGCGATTGGGCATTCATGGAAAAACCGGTCGTAAACATTTCCGGCAGTACCACTAAATCCGTTTTCCCTTTATTCCCTTTTAAGCGGGATTCGCAAGCTTGTAAATTCTTTTCCTTCTGTTCCCATTCGATGGGAAACTGCAGGAGGCTTATGCGCAAATCATTTTCCATTTTCCTAATAAAAGATACGAGTTTCGTTTTCGGAATAAACGAGAATCAAAAGTAATTCTCACGAGTTTCGTTTTTCAACTTCGTTGGTTCTAAAAAACAAACCGGACGAGAACTAATCCAGTCCGGTTTGTTTTTTATGCTGGGATGATGGACTAACCACCGAAACATTCCGGATGGCAAGCTGTAACCCCTTTGTATTTCTCGCGGATAGCAGCCAGATCCTGGTCGGCATTACCCGTTGGATAAAATATCTCTTTAATACCTACTTCCTTTTTCCCGTAATCCATGTATCCTATTAATATGGGAACTTGTGCTTTAAGGGCGATGTAGTAAAATCCTTTTTTCCATTCATCAACCCGCTTTCGCGTTCCTTCAGGAGTAATGGCTACCTGAAATCGGTCGTGTGTCTGAAACATTTCAACTACTTGGTCGGTTAGTGACGTCCGTTTGTCTCGATTAACCGGAATTCCTCCCATACTCTTAAAAATCAGATTTAAGGGGAAGAAAAACCAATCCTTCTTCATTAAGAAACCTGCTGTCAATCCAATAGATGTATAAAACAATTTCCCGATGACAAAATCCCAGTTGCTTGTATGTGGAGCTACACATATGACACACTTCGGGAGTTCTACACCATTGTGCGGTCCCAGTTTCCAGCCAAACCAGCGAAGAAGAGCTCTACAAATAACTTGCATCATGCTTATTTGTTTAATTCGCCAATTTCAGTAGCAATGGCATCGATTTCCTTTTGCAGGTCTTCTCTAAGTTTTTTGTAATAAGCTTTTACCAGTTTTGCATTGTCCTTACCATCCGGTTTGCCGGCACGGCAGAGAAAGTTATCTTGCATATCCAGAATCCGAGCCATGATAGAATCTGCTGCCTCAGGATTCGTACCCGGAAGATACAATTTACAAAACATTGCTTCTAGAAATAGATTACCAGCTGTATAGCCGATTTCTTTCTTTAAAATTCTTCTTTTAGCCATAGTCGTTTTATTATTAGAATATCACAAAGCTACAAAATTTACAATTAAATATAAAAGCCTAATCCAAAAAAGCGTAAAAAAGATTATCTTTGCGCTCAGAAAATCATACCATTAAAAGAACTACAGAATGAACAATACAGAGACTACGCCAGAATATGTATTTGAAAGTAGTTGGGAAGTTTGTAATAAGGTTGGCGGAATCTATACGGTTCTTTCGACTAAAGCGCATACTTTGCAACAGATGTTGAGTGATAAGATTATTTTTATCGGACCCGATATTTGGGATAAAACTCAACCATTGGATTTTGTAGATGATCTTAATTTGTTTACCGACTGGAAGCAACATGCAGAATCTACGGAAGGTCTACGGGTGAAAATAGGGCGTTGGAATGTGCCAGGAATGCCTCCTGTCATTTTGGTTGATTTCAAGCCATTCTTCCCGGAAAAAGATGCGTTGTACTACATGATGTGGGAACATTTTCATGTCGATTCTATTCATGCATACGGAGATTATGACGAATCTTGTATTTTTGCCTATGCGGTAGGAAAGGTCATAGAAAGCTTTTATCATTATTATAAATTGGAAAATAAACCGGTTGTCGCTCATTTTAATGAGTGGATGCTGGGAATGGGGGCTTTGTATGTAAAGAAACAATTGCCGAAAGTGGCGACAATCTTTACAACACATGCTACATCTATCGGTCGTTCCATTGCCGGAAACAATAAAGCGTTGTATGCCTATATGGACGGATATAACGGAGATCAGATGGCATATGAGCTGAATATGAAAGCCAAACATTCTATAGAGAAACAGACAGCTCATCAGGTCGATTGTTTTACTACGGTAAGTGATATTACGGCTCGTGAGTGCGAACAGCTGCTGGATAAGAATCCGGATGTTGTAACTCCCAATGGATTTGAACCGAACTTTGTACCTGAGGCTAGAGAATATGCCGTAAAGAGAGCTGAAGCCCGTAAAACGTTATTGAATATGGCCGAGAAGTTATTGGGATATCCGATAGATCCGGATGCATTACTGATTTCTACGAGTGGCCGTTATGAATACCGCAACAAAGGTATTGACGTATTTATTGAAGCCATGAATCGGGTTCGTACCAGCGGACAGTTACAACGTGAAACGATTGCCTTTATCATGGTTCCGGCATGGGTACGGGATGTGCGTTCGGATTTGAAGAAAGCAATCGAAATGGACTATCCGAATAAAGAGCCTATGCAATGTCCTTTCATTACACATTGGTTAAATCAGATGCAGGATGACCGGGTAATGAATTACATAGGATATGCCGGCTTTACGAATGCCAAGGATGAAAAGCTGAAGATTATTTTTATTCCTTGCTACTTGGATGGGAAAGATGGTATTCTGAATAAGCCATATTATGATATTCTGATCGGTATGGATGCAACGGTTTATCCTTCTTATTACGAACCATGGGGATATACTCCGTTGGAAAGTATTGCTTTTGGAATTCCTACTATTACTACGAATCTGGCTGGTTTCGGCTTATGGGCTCAGAAAGCTGGTGTATCCGGAAAGGATATAAAAGAAGGAGTTGTGGTGATAGACCGTACGGATTTCAATTATTTCGAGGTAGCAACAGAGATAACCAACCAGATCTTGGCCTTGGCAGATATGGAGGATGAAAAGCGGAAAAACATGATTAAAGATAATTGTTTCGCTTTGGCTCAAAAAGCAGAATGGACAAGATTTATTTCTTACTATAAGGAAGCTTTTTCAGTTGCGTTAACTCATGCGAAAGCAAGAAATTCTTGAAAACATTCAATTTCAATCAAATAAATTGCGTATCTTTGTCGCCGTTTGATAAATATATCAAAATAGAAATAAATAAAAGAAACATAAACTAAACTTCACGATAATGAAAATCAAATCAAATGATCCTATTTGGAAGGATGTTTATTCTCAGTCTAAATTGCCCGCCTCTTTAGAAGGGTTGAAAGAAATGTCTACCAATCTTTGGTGGGTGTGGAATCATGAAGGAGCAAAGCTATTTGGAAAAATAGATCCTGCTCTGTGGAAGAAAACAGAAGGAAATCCTGTTCAATTATTGCAGAACCTATCTTTTCAGCGGACAGAAGAAATATTGGCTGATAAAGAATTGATGGCTGAAATCACAAAAGTTTATGCTGATTTCAAAGCTTATATGAATGTGAAGCCAGATCAAACCAAACCGTCTGTTGCTTATTTCAGCATGGAATATGGTTTGACGAATGTTTTGAAAATTTATTCAGGTGGTTTAGGTGTTTTAGCCGGTGACTATCTGAAAGAAGCAAGTGACAGTAATGTCGATATGTGTGCTGTTGGTTTCTTGTATCGTTATGGTTACTTTACACAAACCTTATCAATGGACGGCCAACAGATTGCTAACTATGAAGCACAGAACTTTAATTCTCTTCCATTGGTTCAGGTTATGGAAGAAAATGATGAACCGATGGTGTTGGAAGTTCCTTATCCAGGACGTACGGTTTATGCACATATCTGGAAAGTTAGTGTAGGTCGTGTTCCTTTGTATTTAATGGATACGGATATACCGCAGAATAGTGAATGGGATCGTTCAATTACTCACCAATTGTATGGTGGTGATTGGGAAAACCGTATGAAACAGGAATATCTGTTGGGTATCGGTGGTATCATGATGCTGAACAAGCTGGGTATCAAGAAACAGATTTATCATTGCAATGAAGGACATGCAGCTTTGATCAATGCACAGCGTTTGGTTGACTATATTCAGAAAGAAGGTTTGTCATTCAATCAGGCATTGGAAGTAGTTCGTGCATCTTCACTTTATACTGTACATACGCCGGTTCCTGCTGGACATGACTATTTTGATGAAGGTCTGTTTGGTCGTTATATGGGTGAATTCCCGAACAAATTAGGAATTAGCTGGCAGGAATTCATTGACATGGGACGTGTGAACCCGGGTTCAAATGAAAAGTTCTGTATGAGTACTTTCGCATTGAATACTTGTCAGGAAGCTAATGGTGTAAGTTGGTTACACGGAAAGGTTTCTCAAAGAATGTTTGCTCCTATCTGGAAAGGTTATTTCCCCGATGAATTACATGTTGGATATGTAACGAATGGTGTTCATATGCCTACTTGGGCCTCAACAGAATGGAAAGAGTTCTTCTATAAGAGATTCCATAAGAACTTCTATGCAGATCAATCTAATCAGAAGTATTGGGAATCTATCCAGACAATGCCGGATGAGGAAATTTGGAATATCCGTCAGACATTGAAGAACAAGCTGATCAAATACATCAAGAATGAATATAAGACTACTTGGTTGAAGAATCAGGGAGATCCTGCTAAGGTAGTTTCTATTTTGGAAAAGATCAATCCGAATGCATTGTTGATTGGTTTCGGTCGTCGTTTTGCTACTTACAAGCGCGCACATTTGTTGTTCACAGACTTGGATCGTTTGGCTAAGATTGTCAACAACGAACAGTTCCCGATTCAGTTTGTATTTACAGGAAAAGCTCACCCGGCTGATGGTGGTGGACAAGGATTAATCAAGCATATTATTGAGATTTCTCGTCGTCCTGAATTCCAAGGTAAAATCATTTTCCTTGAGAATTACGACATGCGCTTAGCACGTCACTTGATAGCTGGTGTGGATGTGTGGTTGAATACTCCGACTCGTCCGTTGGAAGCTTCAGGTACATCAGGTGAAAAAGCAGAAATGAATGGTGTATTGAACTTCTCTGTCTTAGACGGATGGTGGTATGAAGGTTATCGCGAAGGTGCTGGTTGGGCATTGACAGATAAGCGTACTTATGAAAACCAGCAGTATCAAGATCAGTTGGATGCCGCTACTATCTATCAGATGTTAGAATCAGAAATAATACCAACCTACTATGCTAAGAATAGTAAAGGTTATTCTCCTGAATGGATTCAATACATCAAGAATTCAATGTCTCAAATCGCTTACAATTATACAATGAAGCGTATGTTGGACGATTATATTGACCGTTTCTATAAGAAGCTGGCTACTCGTTCAGCAGTCCTGGTGAAAGACAATTATGCTAAAGTCAAGGAAATAGCAGCATGGAAGGAAGAAGTTGCTGCTCATTGGGATTGTTTTGAAGTAACTTCATTTACGAGTGATGCTGAATTTGCTGCTAACGGACCTGTAGTAGGTAAGGAAAGTACATTCAGCTTGGTAATTGATCGTCATGAGTTGTCTGGTATGTTGGGCGCTGAAGCAATCATTACTAAGGAAGATCCGGAAAAACATCAGACGGTTATCATCGAGAAGAAAGAATTCGAGCTTAAGAAAGAGGAAGGTACAAATATGTACTTTGAATTGAAGATTACTCCGACAGAAGCTGGTAATCATAAGTTAGGTTTCCGTATCTTCCCGAAGAACCCGAACTTACCTCACCGTATGGACTTCGCTTTTGTACGTTGGATTCAGTTATAATTGACGATATAAAGCGTAATTTCGTACTATAAATACATAAAAAGAGTACATCTTTTGGAAGGTGTACTCTTTTTTGTATGATCTGATTTGATAAAATCGGATATTTTATTATCTTTGCTTTGTCGGAAAAGGGGTATTAGCTCATCTGGCTAGAGCGTTAGACTGGCAGTCTAAAGGTGATCGGTTCGAGTCCGATATACTCCACTGTTTTATATTACTTTTCGGAATGATTATTTATAACATCACTTTTCATATCGAGAAAGATATTGTACCAGAGTGTTTGAATTTCCTGAAATCCATTTATATTCCATTGGCTACGCAGAGTGGTTTTATGCATTCTCCTTGTTTACATCGTGTTTTACCTCATTCTGAAGAAGAAGAGGGATGTAGCTTTGCTGTACAGTTTCGGGTAAAGAATATTGATACATTAAACTATTGGATAGAGCGGGAAGGTCAAAACATTTCTCGTCAGTTAATTCAACAATTCGGATCTAAGGTTATCGGATTTACTACGGTTTTGGAGGAAATAGAATTGTAATGGTGAAGGAACGTGTGATATTGGGTATAGATCCAGGTACCATTGTAATGGGTTATGGGGTGTTGTTGGTTTTGAACAATAAGCCATATCTTCAAACAATGGGTGTGCTTCAGTTGAATAAACATGAGGATCACTATTTACGTTTGAAGAAAATCTTTGAGCGGGTATTGGGGCTTATTGATCAGTATCATCCGGATGAGTTGGCTATTGAAGCTCCTTTCTTTGGGAAAAACGTACAGAGTATGCTGAAGTTAGGACGGGCTCAGGGAGTAGCTATGGCGGCAGCGATGGAACGAGATGTACCAATCTTTGAATACGCTCCATTAAAGATCAAGCAGGCAATTACGGGAAATGGAAATGCTTCAAAGGAACAGGTTGCTGGAGTATTAAAGAGCTATTTGCGGATTAAAGAGGAAAATATGTTACCGCAATTGGATGCTACAGACGGACTAGCTGCCGCTGTATGTCATTTCTTCCAGAGTAGTTCGCCTGTCCTTGAGAAAAAATATACCAATTGGGGAGATTTTATCCAAAAAAATCCTGATAAAATACATAAAAAATGACAGTCATTGTATCTGTTATTCAGATAATGACTGTCATTCTTTCAAATAATTTGTTGGTTATACTGTGTTGTATTTATACAATACCTTGAGCCATCATGGCACGAGCTACCTTCATAAATCCGGCAATATTGGCACCTTTCACATAGTTGATGTATTCACCTTCACGGCCATGTTCTACGCATTGGTGATGGATATTGCTCATGATTTGATGCAAACGTGCGTCAACTTCTTCTGCACTCCAAGAAATATGCATTGCATTTTGTGTCATTTCCAAGCCTGAAGTGGCTACACCTCCTGCATTAACAGCCTTACCCGGAGCAAACAGCTGCTTATGTTCGATAAACATGTCAACAGCTTCAGCTGTACATCCCATGTTGGATACTTCTGCTACACATAAAGTATTATTTTCAATCAACATTTTTGCGTCGTTAGCATCCAATTCATTTTGAGTTGCACAAGGTAATGCTATGTCAACTTTTTGTTCCCAAGGCTTACGTCCAGGATAGAATGTTGCGTTTGGGAATTCTTCAACATAAGGGGCAACTACATCGTTTCCAGAAGCACGGAGTTCTAACATGTAATCTATTTTCTTACCGGATATACCTTCCGGATCATATACATAGCCGTCAGGACCCGAGATAGTCACTACTTTAGCTCCTAATTCTGTTGCTTTTGTGGCTGCACCCCAAGCTACGTTTCCGAAACCAGAGATTGCAACTGTTTTACCTTTTATGTCGATTCCGTGTTCATCTAGCATTTGATGAACGAAATACAAAGCTCCAAAGCCTGTTGCTTCTGGGCGCAAAATAGAACCACCGAATTCCATTCCCTTACCAGTAAAGGTTCCCGTATTCTCACGAGCCAGTTTCTTATACATTCCATATAGATAACCAATCTCACGGCCTCCAACTCCAATATCACCGGCTGGAACATCTGTATCCGGACCTATATTACGCCATAATTCCAATATAAAGGATTGACAGAAACGCATTATTTCGGCATCACTCTTTCCTCTGGGAGCAAAGTCTGAACCACCTTTTCCTCCACCCATAGGTAATGTTGTAAGCGCGTTCTTGAAAGTTTGTTCGAATCCTAAGAATTTCAGGATTGATAAATTAACGGATGGATGGAAACGCAGACCACCTTTGTACGGACCGATCGCATTGTTGAACTGAACACGATAGCCTAAGTTAATCTGAACTTCTCCTTTATCATCCACCCAAGGTACACGGAATGTAAATATACGATCCGGCTCTACAAGACGTTCTATTATTTTAGCTTTTTCAAACTCTGGGTGCTCGTTGTACACCTCTTCTATTGATAAAAGAACTTCTTTAACGGCTTGCAAGTACTCTTTTTCTCCCGGGTGCTTGGCTTCCAGTGATGATAAAATAGCTTCTGTTTTCATATTGTAATCGCTTTAAGTCTAACATTATGTTTGCAAAAATAGCGATCACATTGGAATAAACAAGATTTTAGCTTACAATTTGAAAGAAATTCGTTATGTTTTTAAGCATACAACAATTTGATGGATAAACTTGTTCTATAAGAAGTTTACCAAAATTTGTTTTGACTTGGATTGTACTCGAATCCTACAGATTCCAACTCTTCAACCAGACTTTTTTTATTTACATGCATATCGTCGCATAATTCATCCAGCGATTTATAATGATCTCTTAAATTTGTATTGATGAAGCTGAATAGGATCATCGGATCTTTGGGTAATTCCATTTGCTTTTACGTTTATTATAAATATGATAACCTTATTATTCGGGGTGCAAAGTTACGATATTTTTCCCTGAGTTGTTTAGTTGTGGTTCGTTCTTTAAAGTAAAAATACCGGAGAACAAGTTTACGTTTCATCAACGGTGTAACTTGTTTCCGGTATTAGAAATTGTTTATTCAAATGTATATAAATTAATCAGAAGTGATGTTTTTTATTTCGACATCTTTTTTCTGCGTTCCATTTCAGCTTTCAGCATCCGAAGTTCACGTCCTGTTTGTCCCGCTACAGATGTATTTTCTTCGGCTCGTCTGATTAGATATGGAAGAACATCATTAACACGCGCATAAGGAACATATTTGGTTACGTTATATCCCTCATGAGCCAAATTGAATGAAATATTGTCGCTCATTCCTAATAGTTGAGCGAAAAATATCCGAGGATCATTCTTTTTTAATCCTTTTTCTTCTATCAATTTAGCTAATTTGTAATTACTTTCTTCGTTGTGAGTACCAAGGAATAATTCGAAACGGTCGATATGTTCGACAACAAAACGTACCCCTGCATCATAGTTCTCATCTGTTGCCTGTTTGTCTTTGCAAATAGGATCCGGATAACCCATAACCGTTGCCCGGGCACGTTCTTCTTCCATGTAAGCTCCGCGTACGAATTTTATACCGGGAATATAATCTTTTTCAAGAGCATCGGCATAGATTTTCTCCAGATAAGCCATACGGTCGTGCCGGTACATTTGCAGGGTCGCAAAAACAATTGCACGTTTCTTGTTGAATTTGCGCATAGCTTCATCTGTCAATTTATCTATGGCATCCTGGAAGCAGTAATCTTCTGCATCAACCAGGATACGTACATCATTGTCGTATGCCCGTTGGCATAAGGCCATGAAGCGCTCTTTAAATTCCCTAAAGGCTTTTACTTCCTCTATTGTTAGCTCACTGTGTCTTTCCGAAGCTTTAGCAAGCAATTCATCTGTTGTAATGGTTGAAGGTTTGAAAACGGCATAGGCTAGATTTTTGTTTTCTTTGGCATAGTCGATGGAACGAATTGTTTCTTCAAACGTTGCCTGTATGCCTTCTGGGGTTTGTTCTCCTTCAGCCGAGAAATCAAGTGTTGACATCACATTGAATTCTTTCAGATGATTGATCGCTTTTTCACAATCCTGCAAGGTTTCTCCACCGACAAATTGTTTATATAATGTAGGCTTTACAGCCCAAGCCAGTGGAAAGTGGATCTTCAACGCGATCATTGTTCCCCATTTCGCAAACTTAACCAATCCGGGATATTTGATCGTATTGAACAGAAGGTAAGCATTTTTTAGCTCACCTTCACTTTTTGCCGAAAAGGCAATTTCTGTATTATTAAAATCAAGCATGATTGTCTTGTAATTACAAGGTTAACGACTCTAACTTTGATTTTATTCTTCTCCTAAAAACGGATAACCGTAACTGGTTGGAGGAACTAATGTTTCTTTGATACAACGAGGATTTGTCCAGCGTATTAAGTTCAATGGACCACCTGCTTTGTCGTTTGTACCTGATGCACGAGAACCACCAAACGGTTGTTGAGCAATAACGGCTCCTGTCGGTTTGTCATTAATGTAGAAGTTACCGGCAGAATAACGCAAAATATTAAATGCTTTATCGATGGCATAACGGTCGTATGCGAAGATTGATCCTGTTAAACCATAAGGAGATGTACGATCGCAAAGTTGTAATGTTTCTTCGTAATCTTTGTCTTCATATACGTAGACGGTAATAACCGGGCCAAAGATTTCTTCAACCATACTCTTGAACATCGGATTGGTTGTTTGGATAACTGTCGGCTCAACAAAATAACCTACAGATTTGTCTCCGTGACCACCAAACAGAATTTCAGCATCAGGTGATTGCTTTGCATATTCGATATAACTCATGATATTATCGAATGAAGCTTCATCGATAACGGCATTGATGAAGTTTGTAAAGTCGCGTACATCACCCATCTTGATTTCTTTCAGCATATCGCCTACATATTCTTTTACATCTTTCCATAAAGATGCTGGAATATATGCGCGAGAACCTGCCGAACATTTTTGTCCCTGGTATTCAAATGCCCCTCTTACAATCGCAGTTGCTACATCTAGTGCAGAAGCAGATGGATGGGCAAAGATATAATTCTTACCACCTGTTTCTCCAACTATTTTAGGATATGATTTATAATGACCTAAGTTTTCGCCGATTTGACGCCATAAAGTATTGAATGTTGTCGTTGAACCGGTGAAATGGAATCCAGCCAAATCCGGACTAGCCGTGATTACTTTACCGATAACACTACCTTGACCCGGGATGAAGTTGACAACACCGTCTGGTAAACCGGCTTCCTTGAATACTTTCATCAAGAAATAGTTAGAATACAAAGCTGTTGTAGAAGGTTTCCATACAGCAACGTTACCCATCATGGCAGGAGCCATATTCAAGTTAGAAGCAATGGATGTGAAGTTGAATGGTGTTAGAGAAAAGACAAAACCTTCTAATGCACGGTATTCCATCCGGTTTAAAATGCCTTTTTCTGAATAGGGTTGATCAGCATAAACCTGGCTGGCGTAGAATGTACTGAAACGAAGGAAGTCAATCAATTCGCAAGGAGCATCAATTTCTGCCTGAAATGGATTCTTACTTTGTCCTAACATAACAGAAGCATTCAAAATATAGCGGTACTTGGTTGCCAAAAGCTCTGCAACACGTAACATCAGAGAAGCACGTTCTACCCAAGGCAGATCTGACCATTCTTTGTGTGCCTTCATTGCAGCATCAATGGCCATTTGTACTTCTTTTTCACCAGCTTTGTGATAGGTTGCCAAGACATGGTGATGATCGTGCGGCATAACGACATTGCCAGTATTACCTGTGTAAACTTCTTTTCCACCAATAATAAGAGGTATTTCCCATTTTTCTGAAGCTAATTGTGCCAAGGCACTTTTTAAAGCTTTTTTCTCACTTGAACCGGGAGCGTATGATTTTACCGGTTCGTTCTCTGGCTTGGGAAATCTAAAAATTGCATTATCCATAAGGTATTAATTTGTTTAATGGTTATCTTTTTAAATTATCTCCGTAAACATAGTCAAATTCTTTCAAATGTAAATGATTTGAAGCGTTAAAAAAACACTACAAAACAAATTCGTCCATTTTATTTAAAACTGGTATAATTGGATCGGGATTTGAGTCTGATAAAAATGTGTTTCCAAACTATAAAACAGTTCTTATATAATTATGTATAGGAGCCTTGAAAACACTTCTCGAGAGTTTTGATTTTAATTCTCGTGACTTTTATTTTTGATTCTCGTTAGTTTTGTAACGCTAGGAGCGGAGAAGGGATGGACGTTATTTATCTGTATCGTTAGTCGGAAAGATAAACAATTTAGGGGTGATGAGGATTCATTGTTGAAAATAACCCGGAAGGAAAATGTGAAGTGATTTTTATGAAAAAAGACTTTATCGGATATAAATATCAAATTTCCTGAAAATATATTGTTTTTCTGAAATATATTGAGTAATATTGCCGCTGAAAGAGCAAAATAATAAAATAAAATGAGAAACCGATTGCGTACCGACAACATGTATCATACATGGGCTTTAATGACCCCTTGGGGGGTTAGTATTTGACACTTCCGTTCGAGTGGACAAGATTTGTTCCTGCATTATTAGGAATACCGAACGTAAATTCTTGCTCGTCCACATTTAATTTTCAGTTTTATTCATTTAGTATTAATACAGGAGAATAATTTCGGGGGAAACTTTGTCTTCTTCTTTACATCAGAAATTATTGTCCGCTAATTCGATATAAGGATGAAAGTATTAAAATTTGGAGGTACTTCCGTTGGTACAGTTGAAAGTATTTTAAGTGTAAAGAAAATTGTAGAGGCGATTGATGAGCCTGTAATTGTAGTTGTTTCCGCTTTAGGTGGTATAACCGATAAATTGTTGCAAACTTCAATGATGGCTGCTCAAGGAGATGTAGCTTATGAAAAAGAATTCTCTGCCATTATTACTCGTCATTTAGATGTTATAGAAGGGGTTATTCCAGATCTGGAGACACGGCGCGGTGTACAACGGCGTGCCATGGGATTATTGGACGAATTAGGAAATATCTTGAGAGGTGTATTTCTGATCAATGATCTTTCTGTGAAAACTTCCGATACAATTGTTAGTTATGGAGAACGACTGTCTTCCTTGATTGTTTCCCATGTGATTAACGATGCTCAATTATTTGATTCCCGAAAATTCATCAAGACGGTTAAGCAGTTTAATAAGCATGTTGTGGATTTTGAACAGACGAATCAGTTGATTCGGGAAACTTTTAATCCACTGCCAAAGGTTTCTCTTGTTCCTGGTTTTATATCAACTAGTCGGGATAATGGTGAGATCACTAATTTAGGTAGAGGTGGTTCTGATTATACGGCATCTATCCTGGCAACTGCTTTGGATGCTTCTGTCTTGGAAATATGGACTGATGTAGACGGCTTTATGACGGCAGATCCGCGGGTTATCAATTCTGCATATGTAATAGACCGGTTGAGTTTTACAGAGGCAATGGAGTTGTGTAACTTTGGTGCTAAGGTAATTTATCCGCCAACCATTTATCCGGTTTATCATAAGAATATACCGATCCGTATCCGTAACACATTCAATCCGGATGCTCCAGGTACTTATATTTCTCGGGAGAAGGAGAAATATGATGGTAAGGCATTGATTAAAGGAATATCTTCTATTAATGATACATGTCTGATTACTGTACAAGGTTTGGGTATGGTGGGAGTAATTGGTGTGAATTACCGTATCTTCAAAACTTTGGCCAAGAATGGAATCAGCGTGTTTATGGTTTCTCAAGCCAGTTCAGAGAATAATACGACTTTCGCTGTCCGGAATGCGGATGCAGATCTGGCAGTTGAGGTTTTGGATAAAGAATTTGCTGCCGAACTGGCTCAAGGGGATATGAATGATACGGTGGCAGAGAAAGATCTGGCAACAGTGGCTATCGTAGGAGAAAATATGAAACGGACTCCGGGTATTGCCGGTAAATTGTTTGGAACGTTAGGACGTGCAGGTATCAGTGTGATTGCTTGTGCACAAGGAGCTTCCGAGACGAATATATCGTTTGTTATTAAACATAAATATTTACGGAAAGCCTTGAACTCCATCCATGATTCCTTTTTTCTGTCCGAATATAAGGTCTTGAATTTATTCGTGGTTGGTATCGGTACCGTAGGTGGAAACTTATTGGAACAGATTCGTTTGCAACAGCCTAAGCTGATGGAACAGAATGGCTTGAAGCTGAATATTGTTGGTATTGCCAATTCGCGGAAAGCGTTGATCTGTCGGGATGGCATTAACTTGGATAATTACTGGGAAGAACTGGAAACTAATGGAATGGACAGTACGCCGGAAACATTATGCGAACAGGTCTTGAAGATGAATATTTTCAATTCCGTATTTGTGGACTGCACGGCTAGTCCGGATGTGGCCGCACTTTATGCCCGTTTGATGAACGGAAACGTATCTGTTGTGGCTGCAAATAAAGAGGCCGCTTCTTCTTCTTATGAGAATTATCAATTATTAAAGGAAACAGCCCGTCATCGGGGAATCAAATTTTTGTTTGAAACCAATGTAGGAGCTGGTTTACCTATTATTAATACAATGAACGATCTTCGTAACAGCGGAGATCATATCTTGAAGTTGGAAGCCGTGCTTTCGGGTACCTTAAATTTCATATTCAATACGATCAGTCCGGAAATCCCGTTAAGTCAGGCAATACGAATGGCGATGGATGCAGGGTATGCTGAGCCAGATCCTCGTATAGACTTAAGTGGAAAGGATGTCATTCGTAAATTAGTTATCTTAGCTCGTGAAGCAGGATATCAGGTGGAACAGGCGGATGTAAAGAAAGAACTCTTTATTCCTGATTCTTATTTCCAGGGTTCTTTGGATGATTTCTGGAAGAATATTCCACAAATGGATTTGGAGTTTGAAGAAAAGAGAAAGCACCTGGAAGAAGAACATAAGCGTTTGCGTTTTGTTGCCAAAATGGAAGATGGCGTTTGTCAGGTAGGCTTACAGGCATTCGATAGTCATCATCCGTTTTATGAATTGGAAGGAAGCAATAACATCATTATGATTTCAACCGAACGCTATCATGATTATCCGATGATTATTAAAGGTTATGGAGCGGGTGCAGATGTGACAGCTGCAGGTGTCTTTGCTGATATTATTTCGATTGCGAATATTCGTTGATCTCAAGTTAATATAATAGGGCTGCTTATGAAAACACTCATCATTTTAGGAGACGGAATGGCCGATGAGCCGATAGCTGAATTGGGAGGGAAAACACCGTTGCAATATGCTAATACACCAGCAATGGATACGTTGGCTCGCTTAGGAGTTACCGGTCGATTGAAAACTGTTGCAGATGGTTTCCATCCGGGAAGTGAAGTGGCTAATATGGCTGTTTTGGGCTATGATTTGCCAACTGTTTATGAAGGAAGGGGTGTCTTGGAAGCAGCTAGTATGGGAGTTGAACTGCAACCCGGTGATATGGCTATGCGTTGTAATTTGGTTTGTTTAGAAGGCGACTTGTTGAAAAATCATTCGGCCGGGCATATCAAAACGGAAGAAGCAGATCTCTTGATACAAACCCTGGATGCTGAATTAGGATCAGAACGGATTCGATTTTATACAGGTGTATCTTATCGGCATTTGTTGGTGATAAAGGGAGGCGACAAGCGATTGGTTTGTACGCCACCCCATGATATTCCTATGCAACCTTATCGTCCGAATCTAATCCGGGCTGAAGTAAGTGAAGCCGAAGAGACTGCTACTCTGCTGAATCAGTTAATTGAACGGTCGCAAGAAGTCTTGAAGAATCATCCTGTAAATATAAAGCGAATTCAGGAAGGACATGATCCTGCTAACAGTATTTGGCCGTGGTCTCCGGGAGTACGCCCGGCAATGCAGACATTAAAGTCTTTATATGGCATTCAGCAAAGTTCGGTTATCTCGGCGGTCGATCTGATTCGGGGAATCGGCGTTTATGCCGGAATGAAGGTCATCCATGTAGAAGGTGCTACCGGATTGTATGATACCAATTATGAAGGAAAAGCTGCTGCTGCTTTGGAAGCCTTAAAGACGGATGATCTGGTTTACTTGCATGTGGAAGCTAGTGATGAGGCCGGACACGAAGGTGATGTTCGTTTGAAAATACAAACTATCGAAGATCTGGACCATCGCATTGTTGGTCCGGTGCTTCAGGCTTTGCAAACATGGGAGAAACCGGTTGCTATTGCTGTTCTGCCTGACCATCCGACACCGTGTTCTATCCGGACACATACGAATGTCCCGGTACCTTTCCTGATCTATCGTCCCGGTGATGAACCGGATTCGGTAACAGTATTCGATGAGTTTTCTGTCGAAGGTGGAAAATACGGATTGCTGGAAAAAAATGAATTTATCAAACTGTTAATTAAATCAGAGAAGTAATTATGAAATACTATAGTACGAATCGGCAAGCGCCGATGGCATCTTTAGAAGGAGCCGTAGTGAAAGGGTTGGCAGGAGATAAAGGCTTGTATATGCCGGAGCGTATCCCGTCGCTGGATCAATCCTTTATCCAAAACATGAAGTATCTTTCTTTTCAGGAAATCGCATGTACAGTTGCGCAGGCTTTCTTTGGAGAGGATATTGAGAAGGATACACTTCGGCAGATTGTTTGTGATACATTGTCTTTTGACACGCCGGTAGTAAACGTGACGGAAAATATTTATAGTCTGGAGCTTTTCCACGGTCCGACATTGGCATTCAAAGATGTTGGTGCCCGGTTTATGGCACGATTGCTGGGATATTTTATCCGGAAAGAAGGACTGAAGCAAGTAAATGTATTGGTAGCTACTTCCGGAGATACGGGTAGTGCCGTAGCAAACGGTTTTTTAGGGGTGGAAGGAATCCATGTCTATGTCTTATATCCAAAAGGTAAGGTAAGTCCGATTCAGGAATGTCAGTTTACTACCTTGGGACAGAATATAACCGCTTTGGAGATAGACGGTACTTTCGATGACTGCCAGGCTTTGGTGAAATCGGCTTTCATGGATGAAGATCTGAATGCACATCTAAAGCTGACTTCTGCCAATTCTATCAACGTGGCGCGTTTCCTGCCGCAATCGTTCTATTATTTCCATGCTTACGCGCAGTTGGATAAATTAGGGAAAGCTGATCATTTAGTATGTTGTGTTCCGAGTGGAAACTTTGGGAATATAACCGCTGGTCTGTTTGCTCAACGCATGGGATTACCGATTCAGCATTTTATTGCAGCGAATAACCGGAATGATGTCTTTTGGGAATATTTGAATACCGGTATTTATACGCCACGGCCTTCGGTACAGACCATTGCTAATGCCATGGATGTCGGAGCCCCCAGTAATTTTGCTCGTATCTTGGCCCTATATGAAGAGAGCGAAGATGTACATGCGGAAGTCTGCAAGCATATATCAGGGGCTCATTATACCGACGAGGAAATAGCCGAAACGATCCGGAATGCCTATCAGCAAACAGGCTATTTGTTGGATCCGCATGGTGCCTGTGGCTTCCAAGCCTTGAAGGATTATTTACCGGAAGACGCTTGTGGTGTATTTTTGGAAACCGCACATCCAGCCAAATTCAAGGGAACTGTCGATAATATCTTGGGAAGTGATATTCCTATTCCAGAAAAACTACAAAACTTCATGAAAGGAGAGAAAAAAAGCATCGAACTGACAAGGAATTTTGACGCCTTTAAGCGGTATTTGATGAAAGTGGAGATAATATGAAAGATTTGAAATAGATGAATATATAAATTGAGAAACATGAGAAATGTATTTTTAACTTTGATGTCGATAGTCTGTTTGGGGGCTTGTGTTTCACAGCCAGAATAGAAATCGGATTTAAAACTTTGGTTTTCTACTCCGGCAGATGCAACCGTGGCAGATAGTCCTAATGGATGGGATGATGACAAGGAATGGGTAAAAGCTTTACCTTTGGGAAATGGCTCTTTGGGAGCGATGGTTTTTGGTGATGTAAATCATCAAGAAAGGATTCAATTAAATGAAGAAACGATGTGGTCTGGTAGTCAACAGGCGTGTGATAATCCGGATGCAGCCCAACATTTAGACAGAATCAAGGAGCTGTTGTTTGCTGGAAAGTTTAAAGAAGCAACAGAACTGACTAATCGGACTCAGATATGTGAAGGCTTTGGTTCAGGACATGGAAATGGCTCAACTGTTCCTTTTGGATGTTATCAGACACTGGGAGATTTGTGGATTGATTTTGGAAATAAAGGAAAATTTTCTGATTATCGTCGGGAATTAGATTTGGTGAATGCGATAGCAAGGGTTACTTATAAACAAGATGGTGCGACTTACCAGAGAGAAATATTTGTGAGTCAACCGGATCAAGTCTTGGTTATGAAACTAACAACTGATAATCCGAACGGACTCTCTTTTACTTGTCGAATAAATCGACCAGAATGTTACCAAACACATACAGAAGAAGATCAACTAGTTATGTCTGGATCGTTAAATGATGGAAAAGGAGGAAGCGGTTTGCAGTATATGGCTAGATTAAAAGCTATTACATCGGATGGAAAAGTGTTGTATACAGATTCAACGATTCTGGTTTCTGAAGCGGATCAAGTTTTGCTAATGTTGGCTGCTTCTACGGATTATCAGTTAAAGTATCCAACTTATAAAGGGCGTGATGAAAGAATTCTTTCGAAAAATCGTTTGTTGGAAGCTTGTCAGAAATCTTATGAAGAACTATATGATAGGCATGTATCTGAGTATTCCTCTTATTTTAAAAGAACTTCGTTTGATTTAGAAGGAACTGTTGATAGCATCCCGACCGATGTTTGCGTACAGGAAGCTTCAGAAGGTAAAATTTCTCCTCATCTATATGAATTACTTTTCCAGTATGGTCGTTATTTATTGATTTCTTCTTCGCGTCCCGGTACGATGCCTGCCAACTTGCAAGGAATTTGGGCAAATGAATTACAGACACCTTGGAATGGAGATTACCATACGGATGTAAATGTGGAAATGAATTATTGGCCTGCAGAAGTGGCGAATTTATCAGAATGTCATCAGCCCTTGTTTAAATTGATTGAATCATTGGTGCAACCGGGTAGTGAAACGGCGAAAGTACAGTATCATAAGGAAGGTTGGGTTGTTCATCCGATCACGAATGTATGGGGATATACTTCACCGGGCGAGAGTGCTTCTTGGGGAATGCATACGGGGGCTGCAGCATGGATTTGTCAGCACATCATGGAACATTACCGTTTTACGGGAGATAAAACGTTTTTGCAGGAGATGTATCCGGTATTGAAAGGAGCTGTAGAGTTTTATATGGATTGGTTGACAGAGGACCCAAAGTCGGGTAAGTTAGTTTCGGGACCAGCCGTTTCCCCGGAGAATACATTTATTGCTCCAGATGGAAGTCGTAGTCAGATTAGTATGGGGCCTACTCATGACCAACAGGTGATTTGGCAGTTGTTTGAAGACTTTGGTAAGGCTTCGGAAATACTTGGGATGCAGGATGATTTTGTACAGGCTGTTCGGAAGGCACAAGGAAATTTGTTGGAATCGCAGATTGGTAAGGATGGACGATTGATGGAATGGGCGGAGGATTTTCAAGAAGTAGAACTAGGGCATCGCCATATATCTCATTTGTTTGCTGTTCATCCGGGAGCACAAATTAACTGGAAGCAAACGCCGGAGTTGTTGGCTGCTGCGCAAAAGTCTATGGATTGTCGTATGAAGAACCGCAGTGGATTTGGCGGAAAAAGTTACGTGGGATGGAGTTCTGCTTGGGCTATTAGTCAGTATGCTCGTTCCCAGCAAGCTGAAAAGGCATTGGAGAGTCTGAATCAGGTTGTGAGTCATACGATTCATCCGAATCTCTTTACGATATGTCCTCCATTCCAGATCGATGCAAATTTTGGAACGACTGCAGGTATTGCTGAAATGTTACTCCAAAGTCATGTGTGTGATCAGGAAAGTTATATTGTGCATTTACTGCCTGCATTGCCCGAATCTTGGAAAACGGGCTCTTATTCTGGTTTGAAAGCTCGAGGTGGTTTTGAAGTCGCTGTAGAGTGGAGAGAAGGACGTTTGGTTTCGGCTCAGGTGAAATCCTTGTTAGGAAATCCCTGCTCGGTTTTGTATAGAGGAACGTATTATGAACTCGATCTGAAGAAAGGTGAAGTGTGGGCGTGGAAAGAGTGAAATTTTGCAGAAAAATTTGAAAGCGGATCCATTTCATTATTTATTGAATGATTATCAAGAAGAAAAGGTTCTGAATGAGTAATATTCAGATGTTTTACAAGAATTAAAAAAACTATTTGTTATAGTTAGATATTCATTAGATAGTATAAAAAGCCAACTAATTCATACTATAAAAGTATTGCGAATTGGTTGGCTTTTTTCGTTTCATTGAATATCTTTTAAATGGGGTCGAAGTGAGAAACGATCTGTATGAAGAAGAATCAGCTTATTCCCTTGCGATTTCAAAAGGCACACGAATAGAAACTCCTTTCTTCATGAGCCAGGTCAGGTTAGGATACAAGCGTTGTTTAAACGATTTCCAATCCCGATGTTCCAGTTGAGTCCATCCAGCTTCGGCTAATGCTAACGCTCGAGGATATGTCATATAAGTGAGTCGATTAATGTCTTGAATAGCTTCTCCCCATAGCGTACCCATGATTCCTTGTATATGGTTTTGTTTGGTAGGAGATACACCGTAACCGGGATCAAATTCGTAACAACGTTTTAGAGTAGTTACGGGCATTCCCCAATTATTGAATTCTGGTAGGTCTCCTTTTAATTGAGGGTAATCCAGATAAGCATATTCGCCGGGGGCCATGATTAACGCGTGTCCAGATTGAGCCGTGAATTCTAAGCAAGATGGGGTTAATTGCCCTCTCCAGCTGACAAGAGTCACTGACTTGGGATAGGGGAACAAGTAGTCTGTGACTGGCGGATAGATGTTGTCAAGTTCGCACCAAAGAATGGGAGATTTCTCTTTCTTTTCCAGAATGGCCAGCATTTGATCGAAAAACGGAATCATCAACTGGGATGTTTTTGTATAGCCCAATTGTTTCATGAGTGCTTGGCAATGTTCACATTGCCCCCAGTTGGTGTCGATCACGGATTCATCTCCGCCTAAATGGATGTATTGGGATGGGAATAAATCGGCCACTTCGCCGAGAATATGCTGATACACCTCATATACTTTTTTATTACTGGCGCACAGCATCAAGTTTGTTGTTTTCCCGACCTCTTTCGTGATGTTTTGTGAAGAAGTACAACCTAGTTCCGGATATGCTGCTAATATGGCGACCGTATGTCCAGGAACATCCACTTCCGGAATGATCTCGATGTTTCTCAAGGCGGCATAGGCTATCAAGTCGCGCAGTTCGTCTTGGGTATAATGTTCCGTGCTGGCTAATTGGGGATATTTCTTTATTTCGATTCGCCATCCCTGATCGTCAGTCAGGTGTAGTTGCAGCGCATTATATTTGTAACGGGCCATTTGGTCGATGTAGAACTTGACATCTTCTACCGGAATGAAGTGGCGGGCCGGGTCTATCATTAATGCCCGATACGGGAAACGTGGGGCATCATCTATCGTAATCGGGACAATCCTTTTCTGTTGGGTTGAGCAAACATCGCCCAGCAGGAGTTGATGTAAGGTCATAATACCGTAAAAAACAGCTCGGGGAGATTTCCCTTTTATTTGGATTTTATCCTTCTTGACGTGGAGGTAATAGTGTTCATCTCCTTCCATTTGTGGAGAAATTAACAATTGGATGGTAGCAGATGGATTTTGGGATAGAGAAACATCTGTTTGCATCTGTTCCTTGAAAATCTGTTGTAGAGTTTGTGCGGAAAAGGTCAAGTCGGGATGATTTATATAAATTGATGTTTTATGGATGTCTACTTTGAATGGCTTTCCTGTTTCTTGCACGATCGAATTGGGACGTGGAATCAAGGCGGATAGATGGCTTTGAGAATACGCGTTTATCACACATAGCAAGAGCAGGATAATACGGATTGATGTTTTCATGTCAATTGTAATTTTTTTAATAAGTTAATAGAATAGTATGGCAAAGTTATTAAAAAACAAGAGAGAAGCAAGGTGGTGGATAAGATGTTTTATAAGGCATAAAAGGTGAGATAATGTGTGAATTGCGCTATGAAGACTGCCAACTTGTTTTTGCTTAGTATTTTATAATAGATATGAATGATAATATTGATTTTATTTGTAAGAAAAGTTGTTTTTTTAAAATAACTATTCTATATTTGCGATAGAAAATAGTATAATTTAATATCATGAAGACGATTATTAAAGAAAAATATTTGTATGATTCAAATAAAATGTTAGCCAGCCAGCCAGCCAGCCAGCCAGCCAGCCAGCCAGCCAGCCAGCCAGCCAGC
>ERZ836939.1112-NODE-1112-length-32680-cov-12.612536_pt1 | contig 32680 bp, 40 predicted proteins | sample MGYA00519912_ERZ836939 | MGnify/ENA primary metagenome ERZ836939 (study PRJEB31850, sample SAMEA3708810) | human gut metagenome | biome: human gut; feature: human-associated habitat; material: faeces | place: China | collected 2014 ...
GATATGCGAACATCGGTGATGTAATCGTTGCTACTGTTAAAGATGCAACACCAGGTGGCGTTGTTAAAAAAGGTGATGTAGTTAAAGCTGTTGTAGTTCGTACTGTAAAAGGAGTTCGTCGTAAAGACGGTTCTTACATCAAGTTCGATGAAAACGCTGCTGTAATCATCAAAGATGATAAAACACCAAAAGGAACTCGTATTTTTGGACCAGTAGCTAGAGAGCTTCGTGATAAACAGTTTATGAAAATTGTTTCCTTAGCTCCGGAAGTATTATAGGAGGTACCTGATGTCAACATTTAAAATTAAAAAAGGTGATACTGTTAAAGTTATCGCTGGTAAAGATAAAGACAAAGAAGGAAAAGTAATCTCTGTTAATCCGAAAAAAGGTGCTGTTCTGGTAGAAGGCGTAAATATGGTCACAAAACACACAAAACCATCCATGGCAAATCAGCAGGGCGGTATTGTAGAGAAAGAAGCATGGCTTGATGCATCTAACGTAATGGTTATGCATGAAGGCAAAGCAACTCGTGTTGGCTTCAAAATGGAAGGTGACAAAAAAGTACGTTTCGCCAAAACTACAGGCAAAGTAATCGATTAATAAGAGAGGAGGCCATTTAAAGTGAGCAGACTGAAAGAAACATACAAAAATGAGATCGTAGATGCTATGATCAAAAAGTTTGGTTATAAGAATATCATGGAAGTGCCGAAACTCGACAAAATCGTTGTTAACATGGGTGTAGGTGAAGCCAAAGATAACGCTAAACTGTTAGACGCAGCTGTAGCTGATATGGAATTAATCACAGGTCAGAAAGCTGTTACAACAAAGGCTAAAAATTCAATCGCAAACTTCAAAATTCGTGAAGGTATGCCGATTGGTTGTAAAGTAACCTTAAGAGGCGAAAAAATGTATGAATTTGCAGACCGCCTTATTAACTTAGCACTGCCACGAGTACGTGACTTCCGCGGCGTTAATCCTAACGCATTCGATGGAAGAGGTAACTACGCACTCGGAATCAAAGAGCAGTTAATTTTCCCGGAAGTGGAATATGATAAAGTCGATAAAGTAAGAGGTATGGATATTATTTTCGTTACAACTGCAAAGACAGACGAAGAAGCCCGTGAATTATTGACATTATTTAACATGCCATTCGCAAAATAATTATAGGAGGGAAAATTCATGGCTAAAACAGCAATGAAAGTAAAACAGCAGCGTAAACAGAAATTCTCTACAAGAGAATACAATCGTTGCAGAATCTGTGGACGTCCACATGCTTATTTAAGAAAATACGGAATCTGCAGAATTTGTTTCCGTGAATTAGCATACAAAGGTCAGATCCCGGGAGTTAAAAAAGCTTCCTGGTAAGCCGAAAATGTAAGTAAGTGACCATAAGCCACTTAAGAGAAGTCTTCGCCTTACGGCAGACTTCACTTAGTGCCGGGTCGTTACAATATAAATTATTAATTTCACATGAAAAGTCTAAATTATAGGAGGAAACTATCATGACAATGAGCGATCCAATCGCAGATATGCTTACTAGAATTCGTAATGCAAACACTGCAAAACATGACACAGTAGATGTTCCGGCATCTAAAATGAAACTTGCTATCGCAGAAATCCTTTTAAAAGAAGGATATATTACAAAATACGAAGTTCTTGAAGATGGAGTATTCAAAACAATCCATATCACACTGAAATACGGTGCAGACAAGAACGAAAAAATTATCACAGGTCTTAAGAGAATTTCTAAACCAGGTCTTCGTGTATATGCAGGAAGCCAGGAAATTCCTAGAGTTCTGGGTGGACTGGGTATTGCTATTCTGTCTACAAACCAGGGCGTTATTACAGACAAAGAAGCAAGAAAACTGCATGTAGGCGGCGAAGTATTAGCATTTGTTTGGTAATCTAAGCTAAGTACAGCAGACGAAGAAGTACTGAAAACAGAGAGGAACCATAATAGGCCTTTCCGAAAATTTAAGTAAGGAGGAAATTAAGAATGTCACGTATCGGAAGACATCCAGTAGCAGTTCCGGCAGGCGTAGAAGTTAAAATTGCTGAGAACAATGTAGTGACTGTAAAAGGTCCAAAAGGAACACTTGAAAAAGCGTTACCAACAGAAATGTCAATCAAATTAGAAGATGGTCAGGTAGTTGTTACAAGACCAAACGATTTAAAGAAAATGAAATCCTTACACGGATTAACAAGAACACTGATTCAGAATATGGTAATCGGTGTAAGCCAGGGATATGAAAAAGCTCTGGAAGTTAACGGTGTAGGTTACAGAGCACAGAAACAGGGAAAGAAACTTGTTCTTTCTTTAGGATATTCTCATCCGGTAGAAATGGAAGACCCAGAAGGTCTTGAATCTACAGTTGATGGAAACAAGATCGTTGTTAAAGGTATTGATAAAGAAAAAGTTGGCCAGTACGCTGCTGAAATCAGAGATAAGAGAAGACCGGAACCTTACAAAGGTAAAGGTATTAAATATGCTGATGAAGTTATCAGACGTAAAGTTGGTAAAACTGGTAAGAAATAATTAAGGAGAGTGCAAAAATGGTTAGTAAAGTATCAAGAGCGAAAGTTCGCGCAAAAAAGCATAGAAGATTACGTAATCATCTGAGCGGTACAGCTACAACTCCGCGTTTAGCAGTTTTCCGCAGCAATAATCATATGTATGCTCAGATTATTGACGATACCATTGGAAAAACTCTGGTTTCCGCTTCTACTACTCAGAAAGAAGTAAAAGCAGAATTAGAAAAAACCAATAACGTTGATGCAGCAGCATATTTAGGAACTGTAATCGGTAAGAAAGCAGTTGAAGCAGGAATCAAAGAAGTTGTCTTTGATAGAGGTGGCTTTATATATCAGGGAAAAATCAAAGCATTAGCAGACGCAGCAAGAGAAGCTGGGTTAGAATTCTAATAAGGGAGGAAATGAACACATGAAACGTACTATTATTGATGCTAGTCAGCTTGAATTAGAAGAAAAAGTAGTATCAATCAAGCGCGTAACCAAGGTTGTTAAAGGTGGTCGTAACTTCCGATTCACAGCTTTAGTAGTTGTCGGTGACGGCAATGGACACGTTGGCGCTGGTTTAGGCAAAGCGGCAGAAATTCCGGAAGCAATCCGCAAAGGAAAAGAAGACGCTATGAAAAAATTAGTTACAGTAGCAAGAGACGAAAACGGAAGTATCACTCATGACTTCATCGGTAAATTCGGAAGCGCTGAAATGCTTCTGAAGAAAGCTCCGGAAGGTACTGGTGTTATCGCTGGTGGTCCGGCTCGTGCGGTAATCGAACTTGCAGGTATCAAAAACATCCGTACAAAATGTATGGGTTCCCGTAACAAACAGAACGTAGTTCTGGCTACCATCGCAGGTTTAAGTCAGTTAAAGACTCCGGAAGAAGTAGCAAGACTTCGTGGAAAATCCGTTGACGAGATTTTTGCATAGGAGGACTGAAAAATGGCAGATAAATTAAGAATCACTCTGGTGAAATCTACAATCGGTGCTGTTCCGAAAAACAAAAAAACAGTAGAAGCTTTAGGTTTAAGAAAATTAAACAAAACAGTGGAAATGCCTGATAATGAATCTGTTCGTGGTATGATTCGTCAGGTAAGACACATGGTTAAAGTAGAAGAAATCTAATCATTAAGAAGGAGGTGCCATCATGGATTTATCAAACTTAAAACCAGCTGAAGGTTCCAGACAGAGCGACAACTTCAGAAGAGGTCGTGGACATGGTTCAGGAAATGGTAAAACAGCAGGTAAAGGCCATAAAGGTCAGAAAGCACGTTCAGGCGCTAAGAGACCAGGTTTTGAAGGTGGTCAGATGCCTTTATACAGAAGACTTCCTAAGAGAGGCTTCAAATGTAGAAATTCTAAAGATATCGTTGCAATCAACGTAAGCGAATTAAACAGATTCGAAGACGGAGCTGAGGTAACACCAGCAGCATTACTTGCTTCAGGTGCAATCTCTCGTCTTGGAGATGGCGTTAAACTTCTTGGTAACGGTGAAGTTACAAAGAAAGTTAATGTAAAAGTTAACGCTGTAAGTGAAAGCGCTAAAACAAAAATTGAAGCTGCAGGTGGAACTGTCGAGGTGATCTAATGCTTGAGACTCTTAAAAATGCTTTTAAGATAAAAGATGTAAGACGTCGAATTTACTATGTAGTGTTAATGCTTGTTATCGTCCGTATTGGCTCACAGCTGCCAATACCGGGCGTTGACAGAGATTTCTTTAAACAATTGTTTGCAAATCAGTCAAACGATGCGTTTAACTTTTTCAATGCATTTACAGGTGGGTCTTTCGAGACCATGTCTATTTTTGCATTGAGTATTACACCGTACATTACATCATCCATTATCATTCAGCTTTTGACGATTGCGATTCCGAAGCTGGAAGAAATGCAGCGTGATGGAGAAGAGGGCAGAAAGAAAATGACTGCCATCACTCGTTATGTGACAATAGCTTTAGCGCTGTTCCAGTCCGTTACAATGGCAATCGGATTTGGAAACAGAGGATGGCTTACAAACATGAATTTCACAAGCGTAGTTGTTGCGGTTGCCACTTTGACAGCCGGTTCTGCTATGTTAATGTGGATTGGCGAGCAGATTACGGAAAAAGGTGTAGGAAATGGTATTTCTATCGTACTTATGATTAACATCGTTTCCAGAATACCAAGTGATTTGGTTACTTTGTTTGACAAATTCGTAAAAGGCAAAACCATCGCAAGAGGTGGTTTGTCAGTAATCATTATAGCGGCAATCATTATTCTGGTAGTCGTTATGGTACTTATCCTGAATGGTGCAGAAAGAAGAATACCAGTTCAATATTCCAAGAAAATGGTAGGAAGAAAAATGATGGGTGGACAGTCCAGTAATATTCCACTGAAAGTAAATACTGCCGGTGTTATTCCAATCATTTTTGCTTCTTCTTTGATGTCTTTTCCGGTTATTATCGCCAGCTTTTTAAATAAAGGCAACGGTACAGGAATCGGAAGCAAGATTTTAAAAGGACTTTCTTCCAGTAATTGGTTTAATCCGGATGAACCGGTATATTCAATTGGTCTTATTCTTTATATCGTACTTGTTATTTTCTTTGCTTATTTTTATACTTCTATCACATTTAATCCGATGGAAGTTGCAGATAACATGAAAAAGCAGGGTGGCTTTATTCCTGGAATTCGTCCTGGAAAGCCAACACAGGAGTATCTCGAGAATATCTTGAATTACATTATCTTTATTGGAGCTGCCGGACTTACAATTGTAGCAGTTATTCCGTTTTTCTTCAACGGTGTATTCGGTGCAAATGTTTCATTTGGCGGAACTTCCATCATCATCGTAGTCGGTGTTGTACTGGAAACTCTTAAACAAATTGAATCACGTATGTTGGTACGCAATTATAAAGGTTTTTTAAGTGAATAGGCATAACATTATGGAAGTGTACCCACTTTTGTGGGTGCACTAAAATGCTATATAAGGAAAATGTAAAAAAAGAGTAAAAAAGCATTACAGAAAGGGAAAAGCGTATGAAAATTATTATGTTGGGGGCACCTGGTGCCGGAAAAGGTACACAGGCAAAGAAAATCGCAGAAAAATATCACATTCCTCATATTTCTACAGGAGATATTTTCCGCGCAAATATCAAAAATGGAACAGAGCTTGGTAAAAAAGCGAAAACTTATATGGACCAGGGTCTGTTAGTTCCGGATGAATTAACGGTAGATTTAGTAATTGACCGTGTTGGACAGGATGACTGTAAAGACGGTTATATCTTAGATGGCTTCCCAAGAACCATTCCGCAGGCAGAATGCCTGGACGCTGCTCTTGAAAAAAGAGGAGAAAAAGTGGATTTTGCAATTAATGTGGAGGTTCCGGATGAAAACATTGTAAACCGTATGTCAGGAAGAAGAGCCTGTGTTGGATGCGGTGCAACTTATCATATTAAATACAATCCGACAAAAGTAGATGGAGTCTGCGATGCCTGCGGTGAAAAATTAGTGTTAAGAGACGATGACAAACCGGAAACCGTACAGAAACGCCTTGGAGTTTACCATGATCAGACACAGCCGTTAATTGATTACTATACTAAATCCGGTGTGTTAAAAGAAGTAGACGGTACTGTTGATATGGAAGATGTATTCCAGGCAATCGTCGAGATTTTAGGAGCGTAAAAATGTCAGTAACGATAAAAACTGCCAGAGAAATTGAAAAAATGCGTGAAGCCGGAAGGCTTTTAGAGCAGGTACACGATGAACTTGAAAACTTCATCCGTCCAGGAGTTTCTACTCTTGAGATTGACCAGTTAGGTGAAAAGATTATCCGTCAGATGGGATGTATTCCAAACTTCCTTCATTATAATGGATATCCGGCATCCATCTGTGTCTCAGTTAATGATGAAGTAGTCCATGGAATTCCAAAAGCAAACAGAATTCTTCAGGATGGTGATATTGTAAGTCTGGATGCAGGTCTGATTTATCAGGGATATCATTCAGATGCAGCAAGAACACATGCTGTAGGAACAATATCAAAAGAAGCACAACAGCTCATTGATGTAACCAGACAGAGTTTCTTTGAAGGAATTAAATTTGCAAAAGCAGGAAATCATTTATATGAAATCTCCGCAGCAATCGGTGCTTATGCAGAAAAATTCGGTTACGGAGTCGTGCGCGATCTAGTTGGACACGGAATCGGAACAAGTCTTCATGAAGACCCTGAAATTCCGAATTTCCGTCAGAGACGAAGAGGACTGAAACTGCAGGCAGGAATGACTCTTGCGATTGAACCAATGATTAATCAGGGCAGAGCCGATGTAGAATGGTTAGATGATGACTGGACCGTTGTAACAGAGGATGGCTCCCTTTCTGCACATTATGAAAATACTGTATTAATTACGGATGGTGAGCCGGAAATTCTCACTTTTACAAAATAGGAGGTTCGGTTTAATGAAAAAACTTGGAACCGGAATGACGGCTGTATCACTTGCCGGTCATGATACAGGAAAAAGATACATGATAATGAAAGCAGAAGGTGAATATGTTTATCTGGCAGACGGAAAAATCCGTACAATTGAAAACCAGAAAAAGAAAAAAGTAAAACATATTCAGGTCGCCTATGAAATTGCTCCCGAAATCCAGAAGCTTCTCGATGAGGGAAATGAATTAACAAATGAGCGTATCAAGAGAGTATTGAAAAACCGCAAAAGCGGACAGGAGGTTTGATTTATGTCAAAAGCAGATGTTATTGAAGTAGAAGGAACAGTGCTGGAAAAATTACCAAATGCAATGTTCAAAGTGGAACTGGAAAACAAACACGTAATTCTGGCTCATATCAGTGGAAAACTGAGAATGAACTTTATTCGAATTCTTCCGGGAGATAAAGTAACAATTGAAATGTCTCCGTATGATTTGAGCAAAGGCAGAATTATCTGGAGAGATAAATAAGATTACAGACAAGAATAGCTGCATATCTGTACTGAAAAAAGTACAAAGATATGCAGCTAAAAATTTGAAAAAAACACTTGCAATCTTATGTAAGTAGTGCTATTATATAAAGCGTACTTTTGTGCTCGGGCATTTTTGCCCTCGAATCAGAGCACAGCAAAAATACGAAAGGAGGGTTATTCCGTGAAGGTAAGAGCATCTGTAAAACCGATTTGCGAAAAATGCAAAGTTATCAAAAGAAAAGGTAGCATCAGAATTATCTGTGAAAACCCGAAACACAAACAGCGTCAGGGTTAATTAGACGAGGAAAAGTTTGTGTAGTTTTATTTTAGTGCGGCTGCAGTATGAACCACGTGGATGCGTTGTTTATACTGATTAAATATAGTAATATTATCACGTTTGTCGTCCTACCGAGAGGATGATTGCAGAATATTGCTTAATACCGGACTGTATGATTCGGAAAGGCTGTGTGAAATTTATTTGCGGCTGGACACATGAAACCGTCATTTTCAATGTGTCTCAATTAGGAACAATATTTATTAGAACAATGGAGGAACAAGTACATGGCTCGTATAGCTGGTGTAGACTTACCAAGAGAAAAACGTGTTGAAATTGGTCTGACTTATATCTACGGAATTGGTAGAACAAGTGCTGACCGTATCTTAGAGCAGGCAGGAATTAATCCTGATACTCGTTGCAGAGATTTAACTGACGAAGAAGTTGGTAAAATCCGTGATGCAATTGATGAATTAAACATCAATGTAGAAGGTGATTTAAGAAGAGAAATCGCTCTTAACATCAAGAGATTACAGGAAATCGGATGCTACAGAGGAATCCGTCATAGAAAAGGACTTCCTGTTCGTGGACAGAAGACAAAAACAAATGCCAGAACAAGAAAAGGTCCGAAGAGAACTGTTGCTAATAAGAAAAAATAATTAAGCTTTAAATTTTAGATGAAAAATTAAAGCAAATGATAACATGATGATTTGAAATATTTGAGAAAGTAGGTTAGTTTAGAAATGGCTAAAGTTACAAAAAAAGTGACAAAAAAGCGTGTTAAGAAAAACGTTGAACGCGGACAGGCACATATCCAGTCATCTTTCAACAATACAATCGTTACATTGACAGATGCTGAAGGAAATGCTTTATCATGGGCAAGTGCAGGTGGTCTGGGATTTAAAGGTTCAAGGAAATCTACTCCTTATGCAGCACAGATGGCTGCAGAGACTGCTACAAAAGCAGCATTAATTCATGGTCTTAAGACTGTTGACGTTTTCGTAAAAGGACCAGGTTCAGGAAGAGAAGCAGCAATCCGTGCGCTGTCTGCCTGCGGTCTGGAAGTTACAAGCATCTGCGACGTAACACCGGTACCACATAACGGTTGCCGTCCACCAAAACGTAGAAGAGTCTAATTAGGAGGTTAATTAATCATGGCAGTGAATAGAGTACCAGTTCTTAAAAGATGTAGATCCCTTGGTCTTGATCCGATTTATTTAGGAATTGACAAAAAATCAACAAGACAGTTAAAAAGAGCAAATAGAAAAATGTCCGAATACGGACTTCAGTTAAGAGAAAAACAGAAAGCAAAATTCATCTATGGTGTTCTGGAAAAACCTTTCCGTAACTACTATAAAAAAGCTGACCAGAAACAGGGTCAGACTGGTGAAAACCTGATGATTATGCTGGAAACTCGTCTGGACAATGTAGTTTTCCGTCTTGGTCTTGCCAGAACAAGAAAAGAAGCTAGACAGATTGTTGACCACAAACATGTAATGGTTAACGGAAAACAGGTTAATATCCCATCTTACCTTGTAAAAGTTGGCGATGTTATCGAAATTAAAGAAAAATGTAAATCTTCCCAGAGATACAAAGATATCGTGGAAGTAACAGGCGGACGTCTTGTACCGGCTTGGTTAGATGTTGATCAGGAAGCTCTGAAAGGCGAAGTGAAAGCACTTCCTACAAGAGAAGAAATCGACGTACCGGTTGATGAGATGTTAATCGTCGAATTATATTCTAAATAAGATGCACGTAGCAAGGAGGGCTTTGCATGTTCGATTTTAACAAACCCAAAATTCAAATCACAGAAATGTCTGATGATAAGAGATATGGGAAATTTGTTGTGGAACCACTTGAAAGAGGTTATGGTATTACACTCGGCAACTCTTTAAGAAGAATTATGCTTTCTTCCTTACCAGGTGCTGCTGTAAGCCAGGTTAAAATTGATGGTGTTCTGCATGAATTCAGTTCCATTCCAGGTGTAAAAGAAGATATGACAGAGATTATCATGAATCTGAAAAACCTGGCAATTAAGAACACAAGTGACAGCGCAGAACCAAAAACTGCATATATTGAGTTTGATGGAGAAGGCGTTGTTAAGGGCGCAGATATCCAGGCAGATCAGGATATTGAAATCCTGAATCCGGATCAGGTAATTGCTACATTGAATGGTGGAGCAGGATGTAAGTTTAATGCAGAACTTACAATTACAAAAGGTCGTGGATATGTTAGCTCTGATAAAGGAAAAACGGACGACATGCCGATTGGTGTGATTGCAGTTGATGCAATTTATACTCCGGTAGAGCGTGTAAATATGACTGTTGAAAATACCCGTGTTGGACAGGTTACAGACTTTGATAAACTGACACTGGATATTTATACCAATGGTACTTTGGATGCTGATGAGGCAGTCAGTCTTGCAGCAAAAGTCCTGAGCGAGCATTTAAGCCTCTTTATTGACCTGTCTGAAAGTGCAAAAACAGCAGAGGTCATGATTGAGAAAGAAGATAATGAAAAAGAAAAAGTTCTCGAAATGAACATTGATGAATTAGAGTTATCTGTTCGTTCTTATAACTGCTTAAAACGTGCAGGCATTAATACAGTAGAAGAACTTTGCAACCGTACTTCAGATGATATGATGAAAGTTCGTAATCTCGGACGTAAATCACTTGAAGAAGTACTTGCAAAATTAAAAGAGTTAGGTTTACAGTTGAACCCAAGTGATGAGTAAACCAAGTAAAGAGAATTTATGGAATATAAGCAATGAGCCAGTAAGACCGAAGAAGCATGGCTCATTGTTCCACAAATGGAGGAAATATTAAAATGGCTAAATATAGAAAATTAGGCAGAACATCTGACCAGAGAAAAGCGTTACTGAGAAGCCAGGTAACAAGCCTGTTATATCATGGAAAAATCGTTACAACTGAAACCAGAGCAAAAGAAGTTCGCAAAATTGCGGAAGGTCTTATTGCAATGGCAGTGAAAGAAAAAGACAACTTTGAAACTGTTACAGTAACTGCAAAAGTTGCTCGTAAAGACGAAAGTGGAAAAAGAGTAAAAGAAGTTGTTGATGGTAAAAAAGTAACTGTATATGACGAAGTTCAGAAAGAAATCAAAAAAGATGCTCCGTCCAGATTACATGCCAGAAGACAGATGTTAAAAGTTTTCTACCCGGTAAAAGAAGTTCCAACAGCTGCTGCTGGTAGAAAGAAAAATACAAAAGATGTAGACATGGTAGATAAAATGTTTACAGAAATCGCTCCAAAATACGTTGACCGTAACGGTGGTTACACAAGAATTATCAAAATCGGACCACGTAAGGGCGATGCAGCAATGGAAGTTGTATTAGAATTAGTATAATTTCAGTTGTGGACAAATTGAAAAGATAATGCAGCCTTAGGCTGAAGTAAAAAGAACATACCTCCGGTAACAGTATGGCTGCACCGGAATTGTATGTTCTTTTTTGTATTGTCCTGATTTTATACTTGTACAAAGTGGTGTTCTATCAATTAGAAAAGTAAAGTTCTATAGGAGAAAGACGTATGGAAAAAAAATTACTGTTTATTTTTAATGCAAGAGCAGGAAAAGGAAGTATTAAATCACGTCTGATTGATATTATAGATATTTTTATAAAAGGCGGATATGAGGTAACAGTACATTCTACCCAGGCATATCAGGATGGACTTCGGGTTGCGAAAAAAAGAGCAGGGGATTTCGACCTGATTGTGGCAAGTGGAGGAGATGGGACTCTTGATGAAGTGGTAACAGGATTGATGGAGGGAAATCATAAAACGTTACTTGGTTACATACCGGCAGGAAGTACGAATGATTTTGCAAATAGTCTTCATGTTTCAAAAAATATGTTACAGGCGGCTACAGATATTGTAGAGGGCATTCCACATGCTTTTGATGTCGGGAAATTTAATGATGACTTTTTTGTTTATATTGCAGCATTTGGTTTATTTACAGATGTTTCTTATGAGACTAATCAGGACTTAAAAAATATTTTAGGACATGCAGCCTATATATTAGAAGGAACACAGAGATTATTTAATATTGCTTCTTATCAGCTTAAGGTAGAAACAAAGGATACCAGTTTCGAGGGAGATTTTATTTTCGGAATGGTCAGCAATGCGACATCCGTTGGTGGATTCCGAAAACTAACCGGACCAGATGTATTGCTGGATGATGGTGTGTTTGAAGTATTACTGATACGTCGTCCGAAAAATATTCTGGAGTTAAATGAGATTATTACAGCTCTTTTAGGAGGAGCGGATACTTCCAACATTGAGTCTTTTAAGACTTCTTACCTTAAAATTACTTCGGAGACACAGATTTCCTGGACTTTGGATGGAGAATTTGGTGGAGAACATCGAGAGGTGGAAATCCAAAATATGAATCATGCGGTGAACATTATATTGAAAAAAGATGAGAAAGTGCCGTTGATTCAAGCTAATACAGGGAATATTAAGTAACTACCATATTGACTTGCCTGATGTTTTATTCTTTTGCCTTGTATAGCAGAAAATCACTTGGCGTCAATATAGCAGCTGCTTAATTTATGCTGTATCAGTAAATAAAACGTAAAAGGCATCGGACTTTTTCTTTTTATTATCATAGTATAATAAAAAAAGTGGATGCTGAACGGATATGAATATAGAGGATTTTTTGAAAAACAGTATATTGATTTTTGCACTGACCATGGATTCATTCATGGTCAGTTTTTCGTATGGGGCAAGCCGTATTAAGATTTCATTTTCGGTAGTTGCAGGGATGAATCTGGTTATGAGCGGAATGTTGGGAATGGCGGTCTGGATAGGAAATGGTTTTTCTCATTTTATCGAAGGCAGGACAACAGATGTTCTGGCAGGAGTTTTACTTGGTGGAATGGGAGGATACCAGATTTATCACTCTGTTCAGATACAAAAGCAGAATATGACGAAAAAAACAAGAAAATTAAATTTTATGAGTGGGATTATTCTGGCAGTGGCACTGTCTATTGACAGCGTGGCAGTTGGAATGGGAGCAGGACTTTTAGAAGGAGTACGCTGGATGCTGATTGCAGGGGCATTTCTTTGGGGGATTTTTATGATGGAAATCGGGTGGAAACTTGGAAAATGCTGTGCAAAGTTTTATAAAAAAGATTTGTCCTGGGTTGGTGGGATTTGTCTTTTACTTTTAGCTTTCTTTGCATTTTGGTAAGCGATATCTGAAAATTCCACTTGCTTTTTTTTCTTATATGAGGTATCGTAGAAACAGCTTTTAGGCACATAATACAGGAGGATAGTCGAATGAGTGAAAACATTAAAGTCACTGAAATTTTTGGAGAAGATGTGTTTAACGATTCTGTTATGCAGCAGCGACTTCCAAAAAAAGTATATAAGGAATTAAAACAGACAATTCTGGAGGGAAAAGAATTGTCTCTTGAGATGGCAGATGTCATTGCACATGAGATGAAAGAATGGGCGATTGAAAAAGGTGCAACACATTATACACATTGGTTTCAGCCGCTTACCGGAGTAACAGCCGAGAAACATGATTCGTTCATTACTGCACCGCTTCCATCAGGAAAAGTCCTTATGAGCTTTTCAGGAAAGGAACTGATTAAAGGTGAACCGGATGCATCATCTTTTCCATCAGGCGGTCTTCGTGCGACATTTGAAGCCAGAGGATATACAGCATGGGATTGTACTTCACCGGCATTTGTAAGACATGATGCAGCAGGGGCAACCTTATGTATTCCAACCGCATTCTGTTCTTATACAGGAGAGGCACTTGACCAGAAAACTCCGCTGCTTCGTTCGATGCAGGCAATTGATAAACAGGCAATGCGTCTGATCCGTCTGTTTGGAGACACAACTGCAAAAAAAGTCATTCCTTCTGTAGGTGCAGAACAGGAATATTTTCTGGTTGACGAGAAGAAATTTATGCAGAGAAAAGATTTGACTTTCACAGGTCGTACCTTATTTGGTGCAATGCCGCCAAAAGGTCAGGAACTGGATGATCATTATCTTGGAACAATCCGTCAGAAAATCTCCGGATATATGAAGCATGTAAATGAAGAATTATGGAGATTGGGCGTAACTTCTAAAACACAGCATAATGAGGTTGCTCCGGCACAGCATGAGTTAGCTCCGATTTATGCGGAAGTCAATGTGGAAGTAGACCACAATCAGATTATTATGCAGACCTTAAAACGTGTTGCAAGCCAGCATGGAATGAAATGCCTGCTTCATGAGAAGCCGTTTGCAGGAGTCAATGGTTCCGGAAAACATAATAACTGGTCCTTGACAACAGATACAGGTGTGAATTTGTTAGAGCCTGGAAATACACCGCATGAAAATGTGCAGTTTTTACTGGTATTAAGCTGTATTTTAAAAGCGGTAGATAAACATGCAGCTCTGCTTCGTGAGTCGGCAGCCGATGTTGGAAATGACCACCGCCTTGGCGCAAATGAGGCACCTCCGGCTATTATTTCTGTATTTTTGGGAACTCAGCTGACTGACGTTATGAATCAGCTGATTACAACAGGTATGGCTGACCACAGTATCGGAAGTGAAAAATTAGAGACAGGTGTAAAATCCATTCCGGAATTTATGCGTGATACAACCGATAGAAACCGTACGTCACCATTTGCATTTACCGGTAATAAATTCGAATTTCGTATGGTTGGTTCAAGAGATTCTATTGCACCGGCAAATGTTGTCTTAAATACAATCGTAGCGGAAGCGTTTAAAGAAGTCTGCGATGTACTGGAAAATGCAGAAGACGTTGATATGGCTGTACATGATTTGATAAAGAAAAACTTTACTGAGCATCAGAGAATTGTATTTAATGGAAATGGTTATTCAGATGAATGGGTGGAAGAAGCAAAACGAAGAGGACTTCCAAACATCGGATGTATGGTAGATGCAGTAGAAGCACTGACAAGCGAACAGACCATTGAATTGTTTGAAAAATTTGGTGTATTTACAAAAGCAGAACTGGAATCCAGAAAAGAAATTAAATACGAAGCTTACTCAAAAGCAATCAATATTGAAGCTAAGACTATGATTGATGTGGCAAGCAAACAGATTATTCCGGCAGTGATTAAATATACAAGACAGCTTGCAGATTCTATCAATGCGGTTGTTGCAGCAGGTGTTTTAGAAGTAGAAGTTCAGACAGAGCTCTTAAGAGAAACTTCTGCCTTATTAAAGAAAACAAAAGATGCATTAAATGAATTAAAGAAAGTAACAGAAGAAGCACTGACGAAAGAAGAAGGAAAAGAAAGTGCAATGTTCTATCATGAAAAAGTAATGCCGTCAATGGAAGCACTTCGTACACCGGTTGATGAACTTGAGATGATTGTTGACAAAGATATGTGGCCGATGCCATCTTATGGTGATTTATTATTTGATGTATAAAAATAGAAATTGAGAAAAAAGAAAGGGTATTTGGAAAATCCAGATGCCTTTTCTAGTTATATGAAAAATTTATTCTATGATAAGTGTAGCGCCTGATTTTCAAAAATGTTGGAAATCCAACAGATGGATATGGTGAAATAGAATAGAATAAAAGTAAAAAAATACAGGATGGAGAAAATGGAACAAGAACTTAAGGTTTTAGAGGAACAAAAAGTAGATAAGGGATTGATTGAAGCGGTTGCAGAATTTCGTGCGGAACATAAAGTGGATGAGAGGGTGAAAAACCGTATTATAAAGCCAGATATGGCATTTTTTGGAAAAGAAGTATTAGAGATGGGAATTGCAACTTTATTAAAGGGAGAAAATCTGCTCTTAACAGGACCAAAGGCAACCGGTAAAAACATACTGGCTGAGAATCTGGCATGGATTTTCGCAAGACCGGTTTATAATATTTCCTTTCATGTCAATACAGACAGTGGAGATTTAATTGGTACAGATACCTTTGAAAATAATGAAGTCAAATTAAGAAAAGGAAGTATCTACCGCTGTGCCGAATATGGTGGTTTTGGAATCCTTGATGAGATTAATATGGCAAAAAATGATGCAGTCTCCGTTTTACATGCTACCCTCGATCATAGAAGAAGTATTGATGTGCCGGGATATGATAAAATTGAGATGGACGACGCAACACGTTTTATCGGAACGATGAATTATGGTTATGCAGGAACAAAAGAGTTAAATGAAGCATTAGTTTCCCGCTTCCTTGTGATAGATATGCCGGGTCAGAATGAAGAGACACTTGAGTACGTTTTTAAAACGAAATTTCCAACTATCAAAGAGGAAGCGTTAAAGCAATGGATTGGACTCTTCTTGGATTTGCAGTTAAAGGCAGATAACAGCGAGATTACAACAAAAGCATTGGATTTGCGAGGGATGATTGGGGCACTGCGCACGATTTCCTGCGGATTAAAACCGTCCCTCGCAGTGAAAATGGGAGTTGTAAATAAATGCTTTGATATTTTTGAGAAGGAAATTGTGCAGGATGTCGTAATGACAAGAATACCGGAGTCCTGGAATCCAGGGGATGTATTTGAATGAGAGAAGAATTTGAATTGGAATTAGAAAACCGGATCAAAAATCTGATTTGGACGGTAAGTGGAGATTATACGCTGGATGTAAAACCAGACATTGAGAGTTATCATCGTTCTCATGCAGTTGGGCTTTATGACGGAATCAAACAGGGCGCATTTGCACGTTATTTTAACAGAGAAGAGCTTTCTTTATACTTAATGAAGAAAATCTATCTGCATGGGGAAGAAGGGCCTCTTATGAGCCTTGCACAGCTTTGTATTGAATGGTCGGTAGCCGAGCGGATTACAAAAGAGCGGGAAGGAATCAAAGAAATCCGAAAAGAGGCGCTTGAAGATATACTGGAAATGGATTTTTCACGCCTTGCAGCTTCTGAGCCAGGGCGTTTGAAGCTAATGCTGTTTAAAGAATGTTTAAACGGTTCTGAGCCTGCTACAAACCGGATGAGAGCATTTATGGAACAGGTTCAGGCACTTTCTGATGCAAAAGAAACGATAGAGCTGATTCACACGATAGATAAGTTATATAACGCTATGGTAGATCCTAATTTTGAAAAACGTTATGGAAATCTTGAAACGGTACTTGCAGTTTCGCTGGAAGAGCTTGCCGAGTTTTCCTGGAAAGATTATCTGGAAGAAGAGGCATTAGAAGAGAGCTTTGGCACCTATCTGGAACATATAAATGAAGCAATGACCAATTTGGATAAAATGGAATTAAACCAGGAGACAAAGAAAGAAGAATCCGAAGAAGAGACAAGTCAGAAAAAGAAAATTTTGGTTGTAGATGAAGAGGCACTTTCTAAGATGCACAGTTACGTTCAGCGAAATTACGGAATTGGATATCTTTCTGAAACTGAAGAGAAAAGACGAAACCTGTTATTATGTCGTGGAATTCATAGTGACTGTAGTCTGTATTTTACAGAAGGAGTATTAAAACATGCGGTTCTTCGTAATTATCAGTATGAGTATGCAAAAAAACAGCGAGATAAAAACCGCTATGAATATTATAACAATCACAGGATGGTGAAAAATAACATCCGACAGCTCTCAGATATGCTAAAAAAAGCACTGGTGATGCGTGATGAAGTACAGGAAACAATATCTGACAGGGGAAGAATTGTGCCGTCACGTCTTTGGAGAGTTGGAAGAAGTCATGATTCAAGAGTGTTTTTAAGAAAACTAAATTACGATAACAGTGATTTTGTAGTGGATGTTTTAATTGATGCAAGTGGCTCACAGAGAAAACGGCAGGGGCAGGTGGCGATGCAGGCATATATTTTAAGTGAAGCATTGAGCATCGCAAATGTTCCACATCGGGTTATGAGTTTTTGCACCTTCTGGGATTATACGATTTTGCACCGTTTTCGGGAATATGAAGATGATAGAAGTGCCAATGAAAATATTTTTGAATATAATACGTCTTCCAATAACCGCGATGGGTTGGCAATTAAGGCAGCAGGCTATGAATTGTTAAATCGGGAAGAGGAACATAAGATTCTGATTGTACTAAGTGACGGACGACCTTATGATGTGATTTTAAACCGTCCAAATGCAAGAAATCCACAACCCTATCAGGGAAAGTATGCGATTTCAGATACTGCATTTGAAGTACGTAAATTACGAAGTAAAGGTGTTTGTGTGCTTGGAGTATTTGCAGGAGAAGAGAAAGATTTACCGGCAGAAAAAAAGATCTTTGGAAAAGATTTTGCCTATATTCGGGATGTGGCAGGATTTTCAGGGATTGTAGGAAGATATCTGCTGAAACAATTAGAACGGGAAGAGTAAGAAAAAAGCCGAGAGCTGAGAGGGTTAAGGTAACCCCTTAAAGCTTTCGGCTTTTTTTATTGAAAAAACTAATTGGTTTTTCCTTCTGTTTCAAAATACTGTTTAACTAAACGGGCCACCGTTCCGGAAAGTAAGAACAGAGCAATTAAGTTTGGAATTGCCATCAGACCGTTAAAGGTCTCAGCAACACTCCACATCAGACCTAAATCAGCAGTTGCACCGATAATGGCAACCAGAGAATAAGCAACCATAAATGGTTTGATAGATTTTTCTTTTAACAGATATTCAATACAACGTGCACCATAAAGTCCCCATCCAATGATAGTGGAAAATGCAAAACAGCAGAGTGCAATTGCAGTGAAAATGGAAACCCAGTTTCCATAAGTAGAAGTAAAGCCGGAAATAGTCAGTTCAGCACCGGCTGCTTCTCCGTATCCGACAGGGGTTCCACTGCATAAGATAACCAGTGCAGTTAAAGTACAGATTACAATTGTATCTGTAAAAACCTCAAAGATACCGAAGAATCCCTGTTTTACCGGTTTTTTGGTATCCGCACAGGCATGGGCGATAGAACCGGTACCAAGACCTGCTTCATTTGAGAAAATACCGCGTGAGACTCCTTTTTTCATGCTCAGGAAGAAGCTTCCTACCACACCTCCGGTTACAGATGCCGGAGAAAAAGCACCTTCAACAATAGAAGCAAAAACAGAAGGTACACGGTTTAAATTTAATAAAATCACACCAAGGGACAGTACAATGTAAATAAGTGCCATAAATGGAACGAGTTTTTCCGTTACACGTCCAATTCGTTTCACGCCTCCAAGAAGTACAGTGGCAACTAAAATGGCAATGATAATACCGATAATCAGATTGCTGGTGGAAACAGCATCTTCGTTGATAAGATGATAATTTAATAATGCAGAATTGATGGCGGTCGTAATTGTATTAACCTGTGTAGCATTTCCGGTGCCGAATACAGTTAAGACACCGAAAAGAGAGAATAAAGCAGCAAGCCATCTCCAGTTCTTTCCAAGACCATTTTTTATGTAGTACATAGGTCCGCCGATCAGTTCTCCCCGTGCGTTGGTTTCACGGAAGTGAACTGCAAGGGTAACTTCTGAAAATTTAGTGCACATGCCAAGGGCAGCAGAAATCCACATCCAGAATACGGCACCTGGACCGCCGATTGCGATTGCACCTGCAACTCCGGCGATATTACCGGTACCGACTGTGGCGGCAAGTGCCGTACAGACTGCCTGAAATGGAGTCATTGCGCCATCAGAAGCCTCTCTTTTACGGAAAACACGTCCAATTGTGGTTTTGATTGCATAAGGGAACTTGCGGATTTGCAAAAATCGGGTACGGATACTTAAGTAAAGACCGACACCGATGATACAAATCATGGCAGGCACACCCCAGATAAAGTTGTTTACAGCAGAGTTAACTGCTTCAATTGTTTGGAGCATTTTTGTATTCCTCTCTTTTAATAGGTTTATAAAAGTTTACAAAATAAAATAATAGCATATTTTGTAAAAAAAGTACAGAATAACATAGCTTTTAAGCAAAGAGGAAATCTGATATAATGAAACAAAAAAATAAAATTGGAGTTGTTATAAAATGGAAGAACAAAAAGTATGTCCAGTGGCAAAAAAATGTGGCGGATGCAGTTGGCAGGGGATTTCTTACGAAGAACAGTTAAAGAAAAAGCAAAAGCAGATCAGAAAACTTTTGAAAGATATCTGTCTGGTAGAACCGATTATTGGTATGAAAAATCCATATCATTATAGAAATAAAGTCAATGCAGCGTTTGCACACAGACGAGATGGCAGTATTGTTTCCGGAGTCTATGAAGAAGGAACACATCGTATTGTTCCGGTTGATGAATGTCTGATAGAAGACCAGACTGCGGATGCAATTATCAGAGATATCCGAGGCTTATTAAAATCTTTTAAGATAAAAGTTTATAACGAGGACAGCGGATATGGGTTACTACGTCATGTCATGGTAAGGAGAGGATTTGCAAGCGGTGAGGTAATGGTAGTATTAGTATGTGCTTCTCCAATCTTCCCATCAAAAAATAATTTTGTGAAAGCTCTTAGAAAACTTCATCCTGAAATTACAACGGTTATTTTAAATGTAAACGACAAAAAGACAAGCATGGTACTTGGAGAACGTAATATCACTTTATATGGAAAAGGATTTATTGAAGATACGCTTTGCGGTTGTACTTTCCGCCTCTCTCCGGCTTCGTTTTATCAGGTCAATCCAGTACAGACTGAAAAACTATATCAAAAAGCAATTAAAATGGCGAAATTACAGGGAGAAGAGAAAGTCATTGATGCTTATTGCGGAATCGGAACGATTGGTCTGATTGCAAGCAGTCATGTAAAAGAAGTCATCAGTGTAGAATTAAATAAAGACGCTGTAAAAGATGCGATTATCAATGCCAAACGAAATGGAATTAAAAATGTGAGATTTTATCAGGGTGATGCCGGAAAATTCATGGTAAATCTGGCTGGACAGGGCAAGAAAGTCGATGTTGTATTTATGGATCCGCCAAGAGCCGGAAGTGATGAGGCATTTTTAAGTTCTGTGATTAAACTTGCACCTGAAAAAGTGGTGTATATTTCCTGTAATCCGGAAACACTTGCAAGAGACTTAAAATATTTAACCAAACATGGATATGAGGCAAAAAGCGCTGTGCCAGTTGATATGTTTAGTTGGACCGAGCATGTGGAGACTGTGTGTCTTTTGGGCAAACGAAAACCAGATGCCAAGGTAAAAATAGGCATTGATATGGATGATTATTACCGTATCAGGGAGAATGCTGAAAGCAAATAAACCTTTACAAAACCGAATAATACACTGAATTAAAGCAGGATAGAAGCTGTTGATGCGTTAGAAGATAACGTGTCAGCGGCTTTTTCTTTTTATCTAAAAATCTATTAGTCAAATCTGAAAGGAGTCAATTCTATGGCAAAGAAAAACGTAAGAAATATGAAGGTTTGTGGACAGAGTGGTTATAAATATGAGACAGTTCCGGCGATTACATTAAAAGGAAAATGGCTGGAAGAACTGGGATTTCATCTTGGGGATTATGTACAGGTGAAATGTGAAAATGGTCAGCTGATTATCACGCCGGACAGTGAAGAAAGTCAGAAGCAGACTGAATGACCGCCTGCAGATTGCTGGGATCCTGCTGACTATGTGTGATGCCAGAACAAATCTCTGTAAGGTAATCACAGAACAGCTGACGGATACTTTTGATGGACAGATCCGGATTTTTAAGAGCATCATACCAAACACAGTAAAGGTGGGAGAATCAATTTATTACAGTGAGCCGCTTCTGGAGTATGCACCGGAGAATAAGGCTTGTAAAGCATATCGGAATCTGGCAGAGGAGGTGTCTGGGGATGAAAGCTAATGCACCAAAAAGAAAAGTATTTCAGGACGCACTGGATCTTCTTGCTGAGGATCCGGTGAAGGATACGCCAGTGGCTGTGAACGGGATTGTTTCTATTCCTGTTGAGGAAATACATCCGTTTCATGATCATCCATTCCGGCTGTATGAGGGAGAACGCCTGGAAGACATGGTATAGAGCATCAGGGAGCATGGAGTGCTGAATCCGGTGATCGTGAGGAAGGCTGCAAGGGGCTATGAGATGCTTGCAGGGCATAACAGAACCAATGCGGCGAAGATAGCAGGATTGTCGGAAGTGCCGGCGATAGTGAAGACGGATCTGTCTGATGAGGATGCCTACGTATATGTAATCGAGACAAACCTGTTGCAGAGATCTTTTGCGGAACTGCTTCCATCAGAGAAGGCAGCAGTGCTGGTGGCACGTTATGAGAAGATAAGCAGTCAGGGGAAACGAAATGATATCCGGCAGGAAATCGAGGCTCTGGAAGAAACCTGTGGACACGATGTCCACAAGTCACAGAAAAGCCGTGATGGACTTGGTGAGGAATATGGAATGACTGGAAGGAATATTGCCAGATACATGCGGCTAGACCGGCTGATTCCGGAGTTTAAGGATGCTGTGGATAAGGGAACACTGGCAATGGTAGCCGCTGTGGATTTGTCTTATCTGAATGTGAAGATGCAAAAGATGATCCAGCAGGTGGCAGAGGCTGAGGGAAAGAAACTGAAACCGAAGCAGGCAGTGGAACTGCGGAAGATGGGAAAGGAGATTACGAAAGAGGCGGTTGAGGGTGTTCTGGCGTATAAAGAAAAGAAGAAGCCGCAGAGTGTGTCTGTGAAACTGCCGGTGGAATTGTATGAGAAGTATTTTGCACAGATGGATGCCGGAGCAGTGCAGGAGATTATGGAGAAGGCATTGGAAGGGTATTTTGGAAAGGAGGCAGCAGGTGTTTAGCAGAGAAGATCTTGAATGTCTAGATCTGGGGTATTTTGAGATTATTTATATGGATGACCGGGATGTAACCATCATGTCCCGGAATACAAGGCATATGTGGTATATACATAATCCAGAATATCCATTGATGGGATCCTGTATCATATTTCATAAGCATAAGGTGTCCCATCCGTATCATCAGCATGGCCGCAGTAATACACTGCGGCAGGCTGTGCGGAGCATTAAGAAACATGATAAATGGCAGTTGGGTGGAAGAAAGATTACAAATTGATATAGTTTGGAAAGGCGTTATCAGAAATGGTAGCGTCTTTTTTATGTTTGGTGTATCTTTGAAAATAATTTACTATACAAATTGAAAATACATTTATGTCCTAGCATTATCAGTTGTTTTGCAGTAAAATTGAATAATACATTAAGAGTTTATAGGGGGTGCAGGATGAAATTATTATATTCAAATATTCTGCCATTAGGAACAGAGGATGATCAGGAAACAATAATGGACTGCTTTAATGAGCAGATGAAAATAGCTGACAGAGTCGAAATCGCAGTTGGATATACTTCTAATGCATCACTTGCCGAATTAGACAGGCTTGTGGATGAATGTGGTATCTCTAAAGTTTGCTTAAATATAGGGATGTATTTTATTGAAGGCATGCCAGAAGGAGCGTATCATACAGCAATAAAAATCAATGAAAAGTGGCAGAAATCAGATACTGGTGAGATTCGAGTTATAAAGGCATTCAAGTATCATGGAAAACTGTTTTGCTTTTATAAAGACGGAAAACCATTTTCGGCAATTATCGGATCTGCAAATCTTGGAGTTATCAAATTGGAAGCAAGCAATAGAAGGCAGTACGAGATGTCTGCTATTACAACAACTGAACAGGAAGTAGCGGAGATTGCAGAACATATTGAGAAGTTGAAAATGCAAAACTGCTCAGAGAATATTGCGCTTGTAAAGAATATGCCGCTTGTGAGAGAAGTTAATACTGCATTAAATGGAATAGAACTGGTTACATCTGTACCAAAATCAAATGTTGAGTTTTATGAAAGATGTAAAGCGTATGTTTCATTCTTTCTGAAACTGAAAGTTCCTAAGAAAGATGAGCGTCATTTGGATGATGGAAAGCATTATACAAAGTCAAATATTAATGTCTGTTATGCAGCACCGCGAAGTAAGAGAAAGGCAAGAGACTGGTATGAAACTCAGCTGACAGTTGGCGCAGATGTGTACCGTATGGAAGGTTATCCAGAGAAGAATAAACCATTTTTTGTAGTGACAGATGATGGATATTGGTTCAAAGCACATACAACAAGTGATAATAATAAACAGTTTAGTGCAGTTGGCGATGAATTGATAATGGGAAGATGGCTGAAAGGAAGGCTGGCAGCGGCAGGTATAGTAAAGCCAGTAAATAATACGGCAGTTGATACGGATCGCCTGGGAATGATTACAGAAGAAATGCTTCAGGAATATGGATGCGACAGGCTGGAATTCAAGAAGACAGGTCAGACTGCATTGGATGAAGATGGAAAACCGCTGGATGTCTGGATGCTTTCATTTACAGCAGGATCCGAAGATGAATAGGAGAAAAGTATATGCAGTATTTGAAAACCTACCTTAAAAAAATAACTGATAGAGGAAATACAAAACTTGCAGAATCTATTGAAAAAACAGCAAATGATGTTGGAAATAAGCATATAAAAACATTTTCTTTTTCCAGTCATGAAATTGGTCTGTTGTTGGGAAATGTTCAATCCGGTAAAACAGGACAGATGTTTGGAATTATATGTAAGGCGGCAGATTTAGGATTTCCGGTATTTGTTTTACTGACTACAGACAATGTTGTTCTTCAGCAGCAAACTCTGGATCGAGTAAAAACAGATCTTGATGGATTCTGTATTTGTGGAGAAAATGATGCGGCACTTTTCAATGAAAACAGTCTGATGGATCCTGTAATTATTGTATTAAAAAAGAATGTGCGGATGCTGAAATTGTGGGCGAATATTCTTAATTCAACAGGTTTTATGAAAGGAAATCCGCTGTTCATCATTGATGATGAGGCTGATGCGGCTTCATTAAATACGTTGGTCAACAGAAACCGGCAGTCTTCAATTAATAAATATCTGGACAGCATAAAAAATGGTGCATCAAGCAGTTTATATCTGCAGGTGACAGGAACGCCGCAGGCAATCTTTTTACAGTCGCTTGCATCTGGATGGCATCCATATTTTACATATTATTTTCAGCCGGGAGATGCTTATCTTGGAGGTGATTTTTTCTTCCCTTCAAGTGGAAAGCCGGACTGTGTATCATTTTTGGAAAAGCTTAAAATGCCTATGAGAGAAGTGGTTGTAAGACATCTGTTGGTGTCTGCTCAGATTCTTTTGTCAGGCGGTAAAGTATCTAACTGCTTGTTTCATCCGAGCGTAAGGGTAGCTGTACATAAGAAGATTGAAGGAGATATACAGAAGGAACTAAAATGGTGTATTGAAAATCTTGATGCAGAATTAAAGAATGAATTAAGCAGACAGTACGCAGATATGAATCCGTCAAGATCTCAAAAGTGTTCTTTGGAAGACTTGTATGCTAAAGTTAAAGAAATATTAACTGGAAATCAGTTCAGAGTTCTTGTTATGAATGGAAAGAATGATGTGGAGAGTTCAGATTATGAAGCTGGCTGCAATTTCGTTGTTGGCGGAAACACATTGGGCCGTGGCGTAACATTTCCGGGATTACAGACTATTTACTATACGAGAACGAGTAAAAAACCGCAGGCAGATACAATGTGGCAGCACAGCAGAATGTTTGGATATGATCGTGATCCGGGCATGATGAAGGTTTACATTGATGAAAACCTGTATAAATTGTTTGCAGATATAAATGCTACCAATAATTCTATAATTGCACAGGTTGAAAAGGGCATTGAGGATGTGAAGATATATTATCCAGAGGGGCTTAATCCAACACGTAAAAATGTATTGGATAATGACCACGTGGAAATTATTTCAGGAGGAACAAATTACTATCCGTTTAATCCTGATAATGATTCTATTGAAGATATATCAAAACTTCTGGAGGCGTTTTCTGAAACAGAGCCGTATTATCAGGTGAGTCTTCGTCTGGTGAAAGAAATATTGGCACATATTATTCCGAGTCCTGATTTTAAACTCCTGGCATTCTGCTCTGTTATCGATACTATTTTGTCAGAGCATCCGACAGGACAGGGGATTTTGATTATACGCCGGGAAAGAAATGTTGCTCAGGGTACAGGTGCATTGCTGTCACCTAATGACTGGCAGCTGGGTGGAACTTTTACAGATAAAGTGGTTCTGACGATGTATCAGGTAACTGGAACGAAAGGATGGGGCGGAAAGAAACTCTGGGTTCCGAATATAAAATTGCCGAGTAATACAATGTATTATGATGTCATTGAGGAGGATGCTTGATGAGCGGTGATTTAAAATATCCGGATGGAATTGCAGGAAAAATTCTGTTTGATCCAATAAAAGAGGGCGCAGACAGGCTGTGTATTTTAACAGCAGAAGCTACACCGAGTATGGCTTCGTGGCTGCTAAAAAGCTATGAGGAACTTGGAATTTCCGATGTGACAGTCAAATTGATTATCGGTGATACTTTGAATAAGGGAATAGATAAAGGATCTCATGAAAGTTTTAAGGAACTGCATGGAACCAGATATTCAGACACATGGGGGAATTTTTCATGTAGTTATTTGACACATCCGCCAGCATTTGAAAATAACAGCTATTATATTTGGTTGAATAGAGACACGCCGGTAAGGGCGTATAAGATTTCAGAACCTTTTACGCAGCAATATCTTTTGCATGATGATAAAGAGAATGTAAATGAGACGGATGCTGTTCAAGCGTATGGAATATATACAGATGCCGAGAAAAGGACGGTGTATTGCACATATGCAGAAGTGGATGAATATGTTGTTTTGCGGTCAGCAGAAGATACAACAAGGGAACAAATGGAAACAGATGCTGAGAATTGTGTGCATTTGTCACTCTTGGCACGAGGCGGAGAAACTGGAACTAGATCTGGATTAAACTGGGGGCAGAGGAATAAAAGAAACAGAAATGAGGCTTATATTCCGTTGCCATCGCATATTGCGAAATCTGGATTTTTCCCGTTGGATAAACAGCATTTTTTAGTAGTTACAGATGATCATCACACGTTACAGCTGAGAGTAGAACAGCAGAATGATAAAGCAATTACCACTCCTGCCAGTAATGCGTTGCTGGGAGAATATTTTAGAAACCGGCTTGGATTATGTAATGGAGCGTATGTCAAAAAAGATGATCTTCTTGCATATGGAAGAACAGATGTGACTTTTTACAAGATAGATGAAGAACAGTACTATATGGACTTTTCTGTTGAAGAAAAGTGATGAATAATAAAAAGCCGGAAGCTGCTAAACTTCCGACTTTTTGTTATTCATTGATATTAGCTTCGACAGATGGGTATTCAATACCTGCGAAACTTTTAAGAATCGCTTCAAAGATTATCTGAGCTCCACGACAAGGAACTGCCATTCCGATCTGTTTACGTACACTTTCCTTGGTTCCCTGAAATTCATAAGTATCTGGGAATGTCTGGAGTCTGGCACGTTCGCGGTTGGTTAATGCTCTTGGTTCTTCCCAGTGGTAAATGTGGGTTCCGCCGCCGCCGCTTCCGGTTACTGTATAAGATGGCTTTTCAGGATCCAGTCTTTTGTAAATCTGGCTGATCCGGGCACCTTTAATGTTAAGCTGCAATTCAGGCGGAAGATCCGCTGTAAATGCATTTTCACCAGGACGAATATGTCTGAGACGTTCAACTACGGTCGCTGACTGTCGCGTAGCTTCATTGTTTGGTGCATCTGCAGGGATTGGGGGGTTTTCAATAGCATTTCTGCAGGTGTTGTCTATCTCGCTATATGGTTCAGGAGAAGGAACGTGATAGGTTACATTAATGTCATTGCGGATGCCGACAATAATGATTCTATGGCGTGCCTGAGGAATACCATATTCTTCAAATTTATAAAGATGCGGGGTAATTATGTATCCGGCATCACGGAGTTCTGTTAAGATTTTGGTGAAGGCCGTACCGTCGTTAGCATTACGCAGACCGCCGACGTTTTCTGCAAGAAACCATTGTGGTTTAAATCTTTTCAGAGCTTTTACTCCGTAAGAATATAATGGTCCATATACACCGTCCATTCCTTTCTGTTCTCCTACAACACTGTAATCATTACAGGGGAAGCCGAAGGCCAGAGCGTCAATTGGTGCCAGCTTGCTCATATCGAATTTACGGATATCTTCATGGTAAACCGTTTGTGGCGCATCAGGGCAGATATTGTGCCGGTATGTTTCGCAAGTATTTGCATCATAATCATTGGCCCATTGATGTACAATTGAATAATCAGAATTGCCTATATCAGCGTGGGTAGCTCCCCATGCAATTCCGCCTGGACCACAAAATAATTCTCCTAATCTGTATTGCATAAGTAGCCTCCTTAATCGTTCAGACAGGTCTTTTCCTGTGTTTTGATAAAGTTAACGAACAGTTGAACTGTATTGAGTTGTTGCTCATTCAGATCTTCCAGTCCGCTGATCAATAGTGGTGGATGAATATCATTTTCTGATATGTACCCAGCACTAAGCAAAACCTCAAATGGGTGAAAATTTAATGCCTTTGCAATTTTACAAAGATGTTCCCAGCTTGGTTTCTTACGGGTACCGTTTTCAATTTTTAATATTTCAGTGTCGCTGATTCCAGTTGCGGAACTTAATTTTTTTAAAGATAATCCGGAAGATTCTCTTTTGGATTTTATAAATTGGCCTAAATTGGGCATACTCTCACCTCTTGTGAAAGTATATCACGCACGCTGCCTAATGTCAATGAAAAAATTAACAAAATGCTGCCAAAAAGCAGCGAAAGTATGAACTGTAAGAACTTATGCGATTAAAAAATAACTGGCTGTAAAAATGTGATATAGTGTATAGTGAGTGTAAGAAATAAATCAAAATTGGAAAAGCACGTTAAGATAAGGAAGATAATATGGCAAATCGGAATGGAGTAAAATGGAGCCGGGAAGAAACAATTTTAGCATATGAATTATATTGTCGAACACCATTTAGTAAAATTAGCCAGTCAAATCCAGAAATAAAAAAGCTTGCAGAACTTTTAGGTAGAACGCCTGGATCTGTAGGATTAAAGATGCATAATTTAGCGCATTATGATCCGGAATTAAAAAAAAGAAATGTTACAGCAATGGCACATGGCAGTAAACTGGATGGAGAAATATTTAGCGAATTTTGCAATGATTGGACAGAACTATCATATCAGGCTCAGGAAATTCGAGCAAGAATGCAAAATGTAGAAGTTAGGGAAATTATTGATGTGGGAGATATTGATGATATTCCACCGGGAGAATATAAAGAGCGAGTAATGAAAAATCGTGTTGGACAGTATTTTTTCAGAATGGCTGTTTTAAGCTCATACGGAAATAAATGCTGTATAACAGGAATGTCAAAATCATCTTTGTTAATTGCGAGTCATATTAAACCTTGGAATGTTTGTGATGAAAAAACTGAAAGAACAAATCCATGTAATGGATTGTGTTTAAATTCATTACATGATAAGGCCTTTGATAGAGGTTTAATAACGTTAGACAGTAAATTAAGGCTGATAGTTTCTAAAGAAATGAAAAATGCTGAAATGGATCAGCAAACAAGAGATTGGTTCTATGGGTATGAAGGTAAACAAATCAATCTTCCAGATAAATTTTTGCCCGGTAAATCATTTCTTGAATATCACAATGATGTAGTCTTTTTGGGGTAATTGATATGGATAATTTGACACCGGATCAAAGAAAAAAGAATATGCAACACATTCATTCGGATAATAGGGAGAAAGATTGCGGTAAAAGGACTGATGCTTCATTCGGTTGGGTATTCCCAGCCGAATGCGCAGGTATTTCTTGATTCATGGAACAGGGCTTCTTTTGGAAGTGCCTGTGTGGATGGATTTATTGATGGAAATGACGGAACTGTGTATTAGACACTTCCCTGGGATCACAGGGGATGGCACTGTGGATCCGGAAGTAAGGGATGCGGAAATAATACGCATATTGGTGTGGAGATGTGTGAGCCTGCCTGCATTCGGTACACCAGTGGATCTGGTGACGGCAAGGGCATCTGCAGTACGGACTTATGAAGCAGCGGTGGAGCTGTTTGCCATGCTGTGTAAGAAGTTTGGTCTGGATCCTCTGGCGGATGGTGTAGTAATTTCACATAGAGAGGGACCTGCAAGGGGGATTACTACGAACCATGGGGATCCAGAGCATCTGTGGAAAGGTCTGGGACTGGCTTATACGATGGATGGATTCCGGAAAGCGGTGAAGGCTGCCATGTCTGGGAAAGCTGAAGGGACGCAGGCTTCTGTGTTTCCAGGGCTTTCCGATGGGAAGTCAGCGGAGCGGATTGGAGTGCTGTGTGCAGAGGATATGAAGACCAGCGGGATTCTGGCATCTGTGTCTGCAGCGCAGTTTATTCTGGAATCGGGTTATGGCAGGACGGAACTGGCGCAGAAGGCAAACAACTGCTTTGGAATGAAGTGTGTGCTGTCTGGGAATAGCTGGGGCGGAAGTGCCTAGGATGGAACCCGTAAGTATCGGAAGAAGACACAGGAGGATGATGGGACTGGAAAGCTTTATACGGTAACTGCGGATTTTCGGAAGTATGCCTGTGTGGAGTAGCCGATTGCGGATCATTCTGCTTATCTCCTGGGCGCAATGAACAGGAAGAAAAAGAGATATGAGGGGCTGGTTGGAGAAAGAGATTATCGGAAGGATGTTCAGATTATTAAGAACGGCGGTTATGCAACGGACAGTTTATATGTGCAGAAGATCTGCGTTATTATTGAGAAGTATGGTCTGACAAGATTTGACTGTGTGAAGACTGAAAAAGAGGTCTGGTACCATGTGCGGAAAAGCTGGCAGGATGCGGAGAGTCAGGTGGGGGCATTTAAGGTGTTGGATAACGCAAAGAAATGTGCAGACGAGCATCTGGGATTTTCGGTGTTTGATGAGAATGGAAAGGCAGTGTACAGTTCCGTGGATAAGAAGCCGGAAGAGGTGTTTCGTCCGTATCTGGTTCGTGTGGAGATTTCGAATTTGAATATCCGGAAGAAGCCGGGAACGGATCAGAGGAAGACCGGAAAATATACGGGTGCTGGCTGTTTTACTATTGTTGCTGAGGCTGATGGTGTTGGAGCATCAAAGTGGGGGGCTGCTGAAAGCATATGAGAAAGAGCGGAATGGGTGGATCTCGCTGGATTTTGTGACAAGAATATAATAGTGAGTGATGAGGAGTTGCATTGCGAGTTGGTTCGTGGTGTGAAGCCTGTTTTTTGTCTGTATTTCCAAGGTGTGTGGTTTATGATATAGTTATTTATAAAAGATAAAAAAGTGAATCATCACAAATTCTATTACTGAACAACTGGTGATATTTAGAAGATGGGGAGGAGAACACTATGAATGAGCTTCATATGGAGCAAATTTTTAAGCATTATATAGATGATTTTGAAAAACTGAATAATCCTGAGCATATGGAATATTATAAATGGCAGATCGTTAAGAGATTTCGACCTTTAATGGATGATGCGTTGAAAAGTGAAAATTCAGAATTTGCAGCAAACTTGCTTAAAGTCAAGAAACTTACAAGCAATCTTGTGGATAGTTATACTCAGCCGTTTCAGGGATTGATACGTTTTTCAGAGCATGAGCCGGAAACAGTGAGAAATATGTTTAAAAGTCTGTTTGAAAATTCTGATGGGACTATGGAAAAAAGGCAGAATGCGGTTGCGGCATTTTTGAAGAAAAGCCATGAGCTTCGGGATAAATATTTTCCGGGAAGTTATCTGTATAAGGATGATATGCATTCAGTAACAACGTATCTGTTTCTGTATGATTCAGATCATAACTATATTTTTAAATCGAGTCATGCACTTATATTTGCTGACTGTATTGAGTTTTATGACGATTGGGGATCTGGAGATTCTGTAAAATTAGATGTCTATTACCGCATGTGTGATCAGATAGTATCTGCAATTAAAAATAGTCCTGAGATGATGAAGACGGATACCAGCCGGTTTGAAAATGGATGGGGTATTGATCCTCAGACTTTTGCGCAGGATAAAGAAAAACATATACTGGCTTTTGATTTAATTTATTGCTGCTCTACATACGGATTTTTTTCCGGTATAACTTTTAAACGTCCAAAGACAAAAGAAAAACAGCTGATACAGGAAAAGAAAGAGAAAGCAGTTCGCTTTGCAGAAGAACTGAAAGCAGCGCAAGACGAATTGAAGAAATTGCAGGAAGCATTAGAATATCTGAATATGGTTTTTAAAATTGGCGCAGGTATTCAGCATAAGAAATATGGTCTGGGAACAATTACGGATAATCATGGAAGTTCCATAGAGATAGAATTTGCAAATGGCGATAAAAAGAAATTTGGAATGGTTCTTTCTGCTGTTAATAACATTATCGTGTCACAAACTGACGATTATGCGGAACAGATGCAAAAGTATAGGGAAACTCTGAAAAAGGAAGCCGCTATAAAAAATGCCGTGAGTTATGCAGAGAAAAATTTTGCTGAATATATAGACTGAAGGATGGAATAATCTGCGTCGATGTGATAATATAGAACATATATTCGAGAAACTACGAAGGTTTAAGGTGGTGTATAGCATTGACAAAGGCAGAGAAAATACGAAAAATTCAGGAAATATTGGAATTAAAGAATCCGCAAGAGAATCTGTATGCAGATCTGTTAAAGACAATGGGGGATCTGAAAAATAATTATGGGGATTATATGATTACGGAGCCGATTGACTGTGATGAAAAATTGGAACGTATTCCGAGGGCAGATTATGAACTTTGCACAGCATTATTGACAATGCTGCTGAGAGAGGATCATTTTTCCAATGGTTCTTTTGAACGGAGATTTGCCGAGGGGCAGGTGCTTCCGGTTCTAGTGAGCATTGTCTCCTTTGGTTAGTGAAATTTTGGTCGAGGACATTATACCAAAAAAGGGAGGTCAATGCTCTTTTTATTTGAAACTCCCGAAAATAAAGGTTTTTAAAGAAAAAACTTACTAAATTTCTGATTATCTTTTCATAAGTTGGTAAATGACGATATATCCCGTATTTTAGGGCTTTATCGGTATTTTCTTTTCGGAAGATACCTTGCATAAGCTGGCATTTACCAGCATGAAAATGCAACCAAAAGTA
>ERZ836939.1135-NODE-1135-length-32263-cov-8.280086_pt1 | contig 32263 bp, 33 predicted proteins | sample MGYA00519912_ERZ836939 | MGnify/ENA primary metagenome ERZ836939 (study PRJEB31850, sample SAMEA3708810) | human gut metagenome | biome: human gut; feature: human-associated habitat; material: faeces | place: China | collected 2014 ...
GCTTGGTCATGCTGCCGTTCACCAGGTACAGGTTGCCGCCTTCCTCATCCGGCACGGGATTCATGTCCTCCATCTCCCGGATGTCGTTGGCGGACAGCCAGCCATTCTGCCGGCCGATGCTATAGCCGGTCATACGGCTCTCGTAATCACCGCGCATAAGACCGTTCACATTGAATTTCAGGAAATACTGCTTCTTCTCTTCCGGCAGGAACAGGGCTTTCTGCATAGCCTGCTCCCAACGGATGACCCAGGGATCCAGAGTATATTTCACAAATTCCATGGACTGCTGTTCGATATTATTGAAGGAGCTTTTCTCCAAATCGCCAATCATGTGCGGCGGGATGCGGTACAGTCTGGCAATTTCATCCAGCTGGAACTTCCGTGTTTCGAGGAACTGTGCCTCTTCCGGCGGGATGCCAATTTGCTGGTATTTCATGCCTTCCTCAAGGACAGCCACCTTATGGGCGTTCCCCGTCCCTCTATAGACAGCATTCCATGAATCCCGGACCTTAGCCGGGTCTTTCAGGACGCCGGGATGTTCCAGTACCCCGCTGGGACTGGCCCCGTTGGCAAAGAAAGACGCGCCATATTCCTCGCAGGCCATGGTCATGCCCACGGCATTGCGGGCCATGGCGATAGGAGAATACCCGACCAGGCCATCAAAACCAAGACCGGGAATGTGCAATACTTCTTCCTTGGGCAGGGCCACCTGCCCATACGGTTTGATGTTCGGATTTTCATCACTGGTCTTGGTGTACAAATAAAAAATCCGGCCCCGGTCATCCCGGCACATACTCATCTTGTCAGGCCGCAGCGGGTAGAGTCCCTGTACCCTTCCCAGGCGGTCGCAGATAATCTGCGCGTAGGCATTGCCCCAGATGAGCAGGTGGCTCATGAGCGTTTCCCGGAAGATGAACGATGTCATCTCCGGGTTCGGCTCGTCATGAAGCAGATGGTACAGCGGATGGTCGTAGACCCGTTCCTTGCCTCCCGGCGTGTAGCGGTACATCTGAAGCGGCAGGGCGGCCAAAGTTTCCGCCAGAATACGCACACAGGCATATACGGCTGTAGTCTGCATGGCCGTGAACTCGTTCACCGTCTTGCCGCTCGTGGACGGGCCGAACAGGTACCGGAAGTCTGTACCGATGTAATAATTCTGAGGTTTATCCCTTGATTTGAAGAATTGGGATAAAAATGGAATATGCATGGAACCCTCCTGAAATAAAATCAAAAGTATGATGAATCAATGCGTCTTTGCCTCTCTTGCCTTTTGATAGCATCTATGCTATCGTCTAACTAAAAATACATCCGTCAGAAGGAGGGAGAACAATGAAAACTTGGGAAGACTATAAAAATCATGTAAAAGCAATCAGTGAAGAAGAACGCCGCAATATGGAAGAAATCGAAGAAGTGAGCAATATTGTTTCTTCCATCATCCGGCGGAGACAGGAGCTTGGCATCAGCCAGCGCACCCTTGCAGAACGGTGCGGCATCCCTCAATCCTCGATAGCCCGTATCGAAACGCTGAAAACAACGCCAAAACTCGATACACTCGTCAAACTTATGCAAGCCCTCGACCTGAAACTCCAGGTTGCTGTAGCTAGTTAACAAAACTCAAAATGCAATAACCCCTCGTTCATCATAGACACTGCCACCGCCTGTCCCGTTACAGATGCAGCGGTCCAGTGCCATGATGGACGCTACGATTCCGTCGATTTTTTCGACGGATTTTTCTTTATCCGGCTTGATGTTCCCCGCCGGGTCCTGCCTCATGACTACATTTCCCGCCATCCATTTGAGGACAGGGTTGCCGCCATGAATGATGTTCCCTTCCATCAGAAGCTTAAACAGCTCTTTGGAAGGCGGCGACATATCCTTGAACCCCTGGCCAAAAGGAACCATGGTAAATCCCATGTCTTCTAGGTTCTGTACCATTTGGGTAGCGTTCCACCGATCATAGGCGATTTCCCGAATGTTGTAGGTTTCGCCAAGGTGTTCGATAAACTTTTCAATGAAGCCGTAGTGGATAACGTTTCCTTCGGTTGTCTGGATGAATTCCTGTTTCTGCCAGACATCGTAAAGCACATGGTCGCGCCGGCAACGTAGTTCTAGTGTGTCTTCCGGCAGCCAGAAGAACGGCAGAAGTATATATTTCTCATCTTCCGTCCGTGGCGGGAAAGCCAGAACCAGGGCCGTAATATCCGAGGTACTGGACAAATCCAATCCGCCATAGCACATCCGGCCTTTGAGGGAATCCAAGTTAATGGGAAGATTACCTTTGTCGTAGACCTGCTCAGGAATCCAGCGGATACTGGTCGAAGTCCAGATATTCAGGCGCAGCTGCTTGAACACATTCTCCTCGGCCGGGTTCTCGATGGCGTTCCGATATGCTTCCCGGACACGCTCGATGTTGATGGTGTAACCAAGGGACGGGTTCGCCTTGTACCAGTTAGCTTCGTCCGTCCAGTCTTCACCCTCTTCCAGGCCATACACAACAGGATAAAAGGTATAGTCCTTCTTCCTGCCGTGCATAAGGTCGAGAGCCTTGGTATGCAGTTCATAGCAGATACTGTTTTTGTCGTTGCCGGCCGTGGTGATGATGAAAAAGAGCGGCTGTTCACGGGCGTCACCAGAGCCTTTGGTCAGGACATCGTAGAGTTTCCGGTTCGGCTGGGCGTGGATTTCATCAAAAATCAGGCCGGATACATTCAATCCGTGTTTCGTGCCAGTCTCCGCTGAAAGCACCTGATAGAACCCAGCATTGCGGTAGTTAATGATCCGCTTGCCTGCCGACCGTATCTTGGAACGGCGCAGAAGAGCCGGACTCATCTCCACCATCTGCTTTGCCACATCGAACACGATGGACGCCTGATTGCGGTCACAGGCCGCGCCATAGACTTCCGCGCTCGGTTCGTTATCGGCATAAAGCAAATAAAGCGCTACGGCTGCCGCCAGTTCACTGTTGTGCGTCTTCACCATATTCCGTCCGGCAAGGTAGCAATGGGACGGGCTGTCCACCTGGATACACTGCATGGGGACTTTGTAGTCAAGCGGCCGGATTTCTTCCAGATAATGAAAACAGGAACGTGTCTGTTTGACGCGTTCCCGGCTCCGTGAAATTTTCCTGTGCAGTTTTGATGTCGGCTGGTCATCGAAAGTGGTGAACCGTATGGTGTACAAGGTTTCCCCTGTCGGTTTTCCGTAACGGGTGGACGGACAGGTTGTCATAGCGTTCTTAATACCCAGCGACCAGAGCAATTCCCGGACGGATTCAGCCAGCTGCTTTATGGTACTGACGTACACGCTCTGCGCTTTTCGTGTCCCTATGCATCCGTCCGAATCCATCAACCCCTGCAACAGTTCCCACCGCTGCTTTTCCGATGCCCGCAGGTAATCATGACGGATGACCTTATCCCTGAAACTTTTGACCAGAATTTTCTTCAGTTCCTTATAGACGAGAATCTCGCTCCCGCCGCAGGTCTGCGGATATCGGTTGTGCAAGTGATACGGGATAAAGGAAATGAGGTCATCCACATCGCAGTCACGCACAGTAATTTCCGGCTTCGTGGCGTTGCCATTCCCCAGCCAGTAGCCATATAAATACGGATCCACTGGAAGGTCTACCTTGGGAAGTTCCAAAGCAGCATTCACGGGAATCCGTATGATGGAACTGTTATCATCAAATTTTTCTCGATAACTTTGTGTGCGGCGGTAAATCTCGCCTGTTGTCCAGAGTCTCGGTTTCGGTTTGCCGTAGATGTAGTCCACATCCCACAGATGCCGTTCGCCCGCCACAATCCGGCCGCCATCCCGGAAAATCAGCTCGTAGGCCTGTTCCGTATCATCCACCAGGCTTTTCGCCACCACATAGCATGGCTTACCCTGTTCATCGAAAACGAAGTCACCAACGGAAAGACTGCCCATGGTCTTCCACCCGTCCGGCGTAGGGATAGGCGTATTTATAGCAAGTTGTTTTCCATTTTTCTTGCCTATCTCGATATAGGCCGTCAGAAACTGTCTGTTCCCATCTTCCTTTACGATGCCGAACAGGTCACGGACTATCTGTTCCTGCCAGGGAAGGAGCAGGAATGGTTTCCCGGCCCATTTTCCTTTGGTATGACAGAGATTCTCGATGAAGGCGACTGCCCGGTCGGCCTTGTCCTTGTCGTAATGGGATGTCGGCAGCATGAACGCTGACGGCTTATATACAAATGCCAAATTCGTCACCCTCTTAACAGCAATTCCATTTCATCCGTTTCTTTTTCCGCCCCATTTTCTTCCCCGACCATGCGGCTCCGGGCGGACGGGGTCAGGCCAAACTGCTCGCAGAATTTCAGCATAATCTTAAGGTTCGTCTGGGCGATGGACACCTGCGGCACCTGTTGCAGGTAACCGTTCGGCGTCCGTACCATGTCCCCGTGCTGGGTAATGAACTCCTCGGCCCCTTTCCACCGAGCGTATGCCTGGCAGTAGCCGGCAAAAGCCATCATGTCCAGATTGGTCAGCATGCCCATGTCCGCCAGCACTTTACCGAGCCGTTTCCATTCCTTCTTGGCATCATCTTCCAGCCAGTCCGGACAGCGCGGCAACCTGCCTTTGGGCAAGGGTTCTTTCCTGTTGAGCAGCCGATGGCCGGGATTGCCTTCCAGCACTTTGAGCGCTGTGGGTTTCGGTTTCCTTCCGCAAATGGCCATGGCCGTTCACCTCCTTCAAAAAAATGTATCAAAAAAGGAACCGCTGTGCGGTCCCCTATTGGTTTCGTGTTCAGTTTCAGTGTTTCATGGCCCACTCGATGGCATGTCCATCGTCTTCAAAAAGCTTATCGCTGACTGCCGTCAGTCTGATTTCCCCTTCGCAGGTATGGTCCTTAGTCGTGAATGTGTAGGCTGCTCCGTACCAGTAATCCCTGCCCTTGCTGAAGTAATGGCCGGCCAGGAGAACCCGGTCGCCAAAGTTCAGAATATGGATCCCGTTCATTTCGAGCTGTTCCGGTGTTGTCGTTTGTGGGAGTCTGTAGGTGTTTGTTGTGGTTTTCATGGTGTGTTCCTCGCTTTCATGTGCCTTTTGTCTTTGGGGTTTGTCCCCTTCGTCGTGTATATATATCACTCTAAACGTGCATAATAGCAAGTTATTTTTAGAATATTTATTCACTCTATTTTCTGACAAGGAAAGGGCCTTACGGCCCCGTCTTCAGGCGTTCTTATTTTATGTTCTTCAGGACATCGACCAGCCATTCGGCTCTGACATGGTATTCGCCCGTTGCCTTTTCAAGGATCCGGCTGTTTTCTTCGATGTAGTGCAGTCCCTTTCCGACTTTGATGAACCGGGCGTCTTCATAGCCTTTTACATCTGTCCGGTAGACCCGCGCCGTGCGGCTTTCGCCATCGTAGCTCTTGCCGTCCCAGCCGTTGAAGGTGAAGGTCACCTTTTCCTTCGTGGCCTTGAAATGGGCTTCAAAGTCGGCGCGTGTGATGGCTGTCTGGTATTCATGAAGTTCGAAATGGTTGCGGAGTGTGTAGATGTTTGTCATGATAAATTCCTCGCTTTCATGCGCTTTGTGTTCTTGGGGGCTTGTCCCCTTTGTTGTGTATATATATATCACTCTAAATGCACATAATAGCAAGTCATTTTTCGATAATTTATGCATTTTTCTACAAGAAAAGAGGCCTTACGGCCTCCTTTACCAACAGCTCAGTACAGTTCTTCAAGGGCTTCGTATTCCCGTTCCAACCGGCTGAGTTCCTGGCAGATGCATTGGAACCGGAAGCGGTTCTTGCAGGCCCGCTGTTCTTTCTTCAGCTTCTGGACTTCGGCTCTGCGTCCCTGTAAAATGTACAATCCTGCGCCTTTCAGCATTTCGTGGTAGTCTTTTTCGAATCTCGTCATCGTAAGTTCCTCGCTTTCATGTGCCTTTGTAATCTCTGGGGCTTGCCCCCTTCGTTGTGTATATATATCACTCTGAATGGACATAATAGCAAGTCATTTTTTGATGATTATTCGACAAGTTCCCACTCGTCTGCTCCCGGCGCAAGACCCAGGCTGCCACCCGTGTCCCATTGTACATGGATGGTGCCAGCGTCATCGACGTACTGGACAGTGCCTTCCGTCCCCGCAGGCGGGGCCTGCACATCGTCCATGGAAATCAGCCTCACCCGTGCGCCTTTCGTCCGCACCCGGCTTTCTGTCAGCCCTTTCCGCAGGATGGAGAGGTCGAAGCCGAACTTGCGGTAGTCACGCTCCATGTTCTGGTAGTACCAGTCGATTGGCTCACCGAATTTCCGTTCCTCATGCATGATGTACACGAGGCCACGGATAATCCCTTTGCCCGTTTCAACGGGGATGGTTTTCTTGTAGTAGAACTTGGGAAAGCCCTCATACACATCTAGCCGTCTTTCGTCAGCCCGCGAGATGCGCCAGATAACCACCGGCACAAAGGCATCATCCTTCTTCTCGATGGTAGCGTAGCATCCGGTCAGCGAGCCTTTGAAAAGCAGTTCATACCCATCTACCCGTCCGGTCCCTATCAGGGCGGCATCGGGGCACCGCTGTGCCATCTGCACTTCGCTCATGTTGCTGCCATAGGCAATGTAGAATCTTTCGTTCATTACAATCATCCTTTCTGAAGGGAATGCCCTTCTACCACCCCAAGGGCAGCCGAAGCTGCCCATGAGGCTATCCCCTTCAGGCGGCATTGCGCCATGCGGAGTTGCCCGTAAGGTGTTTGAGGAAGTGGAGCCGGCAGGTCTTAAATTCATCACCGATGAGTCCCAGCCGGAGCATCCAGCATCGGAAGGCGTATTTTTCATTGTCCGTTTCCGTCTTCCGTGCCGATGCCTTTTTCTGCGTGAGTGCCTGATGGGCAACCGCCAGGCAGAACTGGATGTAGGCCTTGATTTCTCCGGCGTGTAAAGTGCCGTTGAAAAGGCGGAACTCGACCGTTCCCTTGGTAAAGGTAGCATGCAGGTTCAGCCCGTGGTAGCGGGTGCTGTTGTAGTGATGGTCCCGTCCGTAGGGATCTTCCTGATACCAGAGGTCGGCGATGCCGCTGAGCGTGTCCGGCTTCTTCCGGTTAATGTCCTTCAGGAAGAGGGTGTTCGTCTTCCGGCAGTACCGATGTTCCCGTGAGGGGTTAATCTGGAGAGCGCGGTAAATCATGTCCTCCTTGCTGGCCATGATGTTTACCAGATTCCGCAGGGTCTTTGCCGTGAACCGTTCCGCCCCGACATGGATGTGGATGCCGCAGGACTTGTTGGCGAAGGCCCCGGCCTTGCGGAGCATCCGCACCAGCTCCTGCAGTTTGGGAATGTCTTCGTAGGAAAGGATGGGGCTGACCACCTCGGTGCGGTAGTTCGTGGACGCATCCATGATTTCGCCATTCACTTTTTTCTGCGGAATCAGGCTGGAGTCGTTCATGGCTTTCCATTTCCGTCCCCGGTCATCCTTGGCGGTGTAGGTATCGTAGGCTCCGCCTTCATGGCGGCTTTCTGTTCCAAAGAAGCGGGCCATGAGGCTGGCCGCCCGGTTTCTCGTAATCCCTGTCATTTCCATTTCGATTCCAAAGTGCAATGTTTTCATAATTTTCTCTGTCCTTTCTATGTGTGCGTGTGTTCTTTTGGTACACTATATATCACTCTAAAGGCACACAATAGCAAGTCATTTTGAGAATAATTATGAATTAAATTGAGAATTTATCAGCTTTGATTCCGGCGTTCCTTCTGTCGTTTGGCGTGTGCGTGGGCTTCCGCTTCTGTGCGGAAGGCACTCCATCCATTCAGTCCTTTCAGCAGGGCCATGCGTGATTCGTGGCTGGCTTTCGTTCCCATACCGATGCGCAGGAGCCACATCCGCAGATAGTACTTCTCGTTCTCCGGTTTCCGTGTGGCAGGATTGATCCGTTTCGCCTTCCTTGCTGCGGAAACCATGAAGGCCGCCAGTTCCACGAGGGCGCGGTTCTTGACCGCGTTCCCGGTCGGGACAAAGTAGAACGTTACCCTGTCCGGAGTGATGGCAAAGCCATGCCCGTCCTTTTCATAATTCTGATAAATGGCGAAGAAGGAAGTCTGGTCCGTTATCATCTCCTGTTGCAGATTCTCAATCAGACCGTCCGGCACACAGATATTGTCGTGTTCCGCAGCCCGGTTCAGCAGGTACTGCTGGGCATGAAGCATGAATACCAGATTGCGCATCTGCATTCCGTCCATCCCGTCCGCCGGGACGCTGACTTTCATCACATCCGGCTCATCCCGGGGTGCCGCCACTGTAATGGATTCTGATTCCGGTTCTTGTGCTGTTTCCGGCATTGGCAGAAGGCCTTCGTTCTGCAGGAAAGTCGTGATGGCAGTTTCTGTCTTTTCATCATCACATTCAATTTCTCCGCTGCGCAGGATGCGGAAACCATGCCCTTCGAAGGCGAAGGTCGGCGTTCCCGCGTAGTGAAGCTTTTCGTTATGGTTAAATGGAATCAGCCGTCTGGCCAGTTCTTTTCGGTCGTTCAGATTGGTATGGATTGTCATGGTCTATGTACCTCCTTGTTTTGCTAGTACATATATCACTCTGAACGCCGATAATAGCAAGTCATTTCTGCACTTTATCATAGGGAATTTTCTCATTTCCACGTACCACAAATACGCCATCACTTCCTGCCTGTTCGATGTACCGTTTCACAATGACATCAACGAACTTCTCGTCCAGTTCGATGCCGTAGCAGATACGGTCTGTCTGCTGGCAGGCCACGAGGGTGGAGCCGGATCCGAGGAACGGGTCGAGGACAATGCAGTGACTCATGGATGAATTCTGGATGGGATAGGCCATCAGGGCCACCGGCTTCATGGTCGGGTGTTCCTTGCTGGCTTTCGGCCGGTCATATTCCCATATGGTCGTCTGCTTGCGGTCAGAATACCACTGGTGTTTCCCATTCAGTTTCCATCCGAACAGGCACGGCTCGTGCTGCCACTGGTACGGGCTGCGGCCCAGGACCAGTGCGTTTTTCTTCCAGATACAACACCCGGACAGGTAAAAGCCGGCATCCTTGAAAGCCTTTCGGAAATTCAGGCCTTGTGTATCGGCATGGAATACATAGATAGAGGCATCCGGTTCCATATTCTGTTCCATGTTTACAAAAGCACTGAACAGGAACTGGTAGAATTTATCATCCGGCATATTGTCGTTCTTGATTTTCCCGGCCGTTTCTTCCACGTTGACGTTGTACGGCGGGTCCGTCAGTACCAGGTTAGCCTTCTTCCCGTCCATCAGCCTTGCATAGGTTTCCGGCAGGGTGGCATCCCCACAGATGACGCGGTGGTCACCGAGGAACCAGATATCGCCGCTTCTAGAAAAAGCTAGCTTTTCCAGCTCCCCGTCTACATCAAAGTCATCTTCCTTGACTTTCTTGTTATGGACTTTAGAAAAGAGCTGTTCTACTTCCGGGGCCTCGAAACCCGTCAAATCCACATTGAAATCGACACTCTGCAAATCCACGATGAGGTCAGCCAGGAGCTGTTCCAGGTCCCGGTGATTTTATTGAGCGCGATGTTAAGGGCCTTGACCTTGTGTTCGTCCTCGATATGGACAACCACGCACTGGACATCTTCATAGCCCAGGTCTTTCAACACATTGAGCCGCTGGTGGCCTCCGATGACCGTCATGTCGTAGTTGACGATGATGGGTTCCACGTAGCCGAATTCCTTGATGGAATTCTTGATTTTTTCGTATTCCTTGTCGCCGGGCTTCAGCAGTTTTCTGGGATTATAGGCCGCAGGTTTCAGCTGCCCGATGGGCAGGGTTTTCCATTCCATATCAGATGTCTTCATGTATCGTTTCCTTTCCGAATGCCGCAGCAACGGCAGCGCCGTACCCGTTCAGGTGATGCCAGCGGCAGTAATTCCGTACGCTGTCCCGTGACAGCTTCGTTTCCCGGGCGATGGCCTTGTAGCCCATCCCCTTTTTTCGCAGCGTTTCTATCTGCCGACGCTGGCAGTCATCCATAAAGCCGGCTCCTTTCTGACAACAAAAAAGCTCCGGGCCGAAAGCCTGGAGCTGCTCAATATTTGTTTCCAAATTTTTTCTTATATCCCCCCTATGGAATTTCGCGGTTTTTCACGTTGGAGGGGGCGGCGGTCATGGCCGGAAGGGCTGTAGAGATTGACATCCCCCCGGCCCGCCTGGATTTTCAGTACCGGTACTCTATGTTCCGGTCTTCCGTCATCGTCTTATGGTCATGGCAACTCTTGCAAAGGGGCTGCCAGTTCTTCTCGTCCCAAAACAAATCCGGATTGCCACGATGCGGCTTGATATGATCTACAACGGTTGCCGGGATGAGCCGACCTTTCTCTTTGCATCGGACACACCAGGGATGACGTTTCAGGAAAAACTTCCTGGCTTTCTGCCAACGTCTGTCGTAACCTCGGCGTTCAGCATTCTTCCGTTCTCCCTGGCATTTCCTTCCGTGTTCCTCACAGTATTTTTTGCCGTACGGCACAAGCCTTGGGCAGCCTGGATACTTGCACGGCGTCTGTGGTCTTCTCGGCATAATCTGCTTCCTTCCCCTACTGAAACCTGTTATACTAAGATTACAAGAACGGTCTGACTTGTCAGTGATAGGAGTACTCCCACTGCAACTCCCGCGTTCTTCAGGCAAAGGATGTGTTGTCGGCGGAAAAGCCGAGGTCTGCTGCAGAAGATTTTGGCCCCGAGATACCATCACAACCTTTACCGCTAAGAGAGCCCGCCTATGGCCAGAATGCCGTTGCTGTTTTCAGCAGCTTGCGCTGGAGGTTACTGACAGGTTCTCTTTTTTTCTGCATCAAAAAAGGACCAATGGCTTTTGACCACGGTCCTTTATCCTTTTCTTGCTGATTATAGTATATCTTACAGAAGCCTGTGACATCAAGTGCTGTTTCAGTGACATTTAGTGACATTCGTCAGGAATCTCAATGTGTTTCAGAGCTTCGTCATGCAGGCGGTACACCTGGCGGATATGAAGCCCGACAGCATCGGCAATGGATGCCCAGTCCTTGAAGGCCAGGTAGCGGAGTTCCAGGACGACCCGTTCCCGGGCATCCGGCACCCGGCTGATGGCTTTCATGATGTCCGCCTTGAGTTCCACCAAATTGTCGATGGCTTCATCCACTTCATGTTCCATATCCATCATCTTGGCAATCGTTTCTTCCAGCCGGTGCGGATCTGGTGTCCCGCTCGGCGGCACCGGACTGAGTGTCGATGACGCCTTGATGGCCAGCTGCCGCAAAGCGGATACCTGCTCCAGCTTGCTGTCTATCTGGATATTGATATTCCGTGCCTGTTCCAGGTACGCTTTTATGTTCATACTCTTTTCTGCTCCTTCTAGTTCCTGCTTCATAGTATACCCCCGTTTCCCTGTTCCGTCATCCCCAGGTCAGCCTTCACGGCATCAATCAGCGCGGCCTGGGTTCCGTCTTTGTGTTCCAGGACTTTCAGGATGCGTTCATCAATCGTGTCCCTGGCTACGATGTGCTGCACGATGACCGTGCGGCTCTTCTGTCCCTGCCGCCAGAGCCGGGCATTGGTCTGCTGGTACAGTTCGAGGCTCCATGTCAGGCCAAACCAGATCAGGATGGAGCCGCCCTGCTGCAGGTTCAGCCCATGTCCGGCAGAGGCCGGATGGATAAGAGCCACGGGAATCTTCCCGGCGTTCCAGTCGGTAAAGTCCTGCGGTTCCTTCAGTTCCCGCGCCTGCATCCGTTTCTGGATGCGGTCCTTGTCGTGCTTGAACCAGTACGCCACAAGGACGGGTCTGCCGTTAGCGCTTTCCACCAGATCTTCCAGGGCATCCAGCTTCCGGTCATGGATATTCACGACATTCTTGTCATCTGTGTAAATGGCGCCATTCGCCATCTGCGAAAGTTTCATAGTAAGCGACGCGGCATTGGCGACTGTGACTTCGCCGCCTGGAAGCTCCAGTACCAGGGACTGCTTCAGTTCGTCGTAACGTTTCTTTTCCTTTTCGCTCAACGTAACTTCCTTCGTCACGCTTACCAGTTCCGGCATCTTCAGGTAATCATTCGCCTTCATGGACACGGTGATGTCGGCAATCTGATGGTAAATGGCTTCTTCCGCACCCGGCAGCGGCTTGTATGAAAACACCACCATGCCGTTGCGTTTATCTGGCTTAAAATACAGGCTGCGATACTGGCTGATATACTTTCCCAACCGCTCTCCCATATCCAGAAGCCGGAACTCAGCCCAGAGATCCATCAGCCCGTTGCCGCTAGGCGTTCCCGTAAGACCGACGATGCGTTTCACTTTAGGTCGCATGGCCTTCATGGCTTTGAACCGCTTAGACTGTGCATTTTTAAAACTCGACAGCTCGTCCAGGACGACCATATCGAAATCCAGACGGCTGTTCTGGTATAGCCATGCCAGGTTCTCCCGATTCACGATATAGATATCGGCTTCCTTCTGCAAGGCCCGCCGCCGTTCTACCATATTACCGACCACGACAGAACAAGTCAACTCTTTCAAGTGATCCCATTTCCGGATTTCTTCCGGCCAGGTATCTCTTGCTACCCGTAAAGGAGCGACCACCAGTACCCGCTGTATTTCAAAGGTGTCATACATCAAGTCCCGGATGGCCGTCAGCGTCGTCACCGTCTTGCCTAGGCCCATATCCAGAAACAGGGCTGTAACCGGATGTGATTTGATATATTCGATGGCGTATTTCTGATACGCATGGGGCACAAACTTCATCCGTCACCTTCTCCTTTCCCATCACGAGTGCGGGCGATTTCATCCAGCACGGCTGCAATATCTTCCACGGCATCCAGGACGTAAACCCTGAAGCCCATCCCACGGAGCTTGGCATGGCGGCTGACTTGCAACGGCCTTGGTCTTTGCCCCGGTGCCTTGACTTCCACGAAGGCCATCTTCCCATCCGGCAGTAGTACCAGACGGTCCGGCATGCCGCTGTACGACGGGGAAACAAACTTCAATGCCAAACCGCCGCGCTTTTTTGTTTCCGTCACTAGTTTTTGTTCTATCATGCGTTCCCGCATTCTTCATCACCTCGTTTACTGGCAGGGTGACAGTCTATGCCAGTCTATTCATTAACTTTCTATATAGCTATTTACCATTTTTCAGTCCTAAAGGAGAATTATAGGAGAGACCGTCATAGACTGTCACCAATGACTTATTCCAGGAAATCTGTCACTTTCAAATGCAGACCGAACACAAATCTTCCCTCTCTGTTGCGTCTGCGTTCGAAGCCTGCATTCTCCAGTGCTGAATAGAAATCCGCCGTACTCCGGGTGTACTCGTTCATCTGCTGGCAGTACGTCCGGTATGCCGTATACAGATTGCCTGACTTCTCATTGAATGACGGATCCAGGTCACAGCAGTCATCCAGGAAATGATGAAGCCAGTCATTTTGCCCCCGGTACTTCTCGATTGCATCCTGTACGCATTTGGGCGGTTCCAGATGGTAGTTCTTGTCGATGACCTTCTTTGCCCCTTCGATAATCCATTTCAGGATGGCCGGCCCGGCTTTTTCCACCAGGTAATCGGTGTAGTTCTTGATTTCCCCATTCCCTTCGAACTGTGCGTTGAACGGGATGACAATCAGCCTGCGCCATGTGCCTTCATCGGTTGCGCCGACCCTTGGCAGGTGATTGGTATAGAGGACGATGGTATGCGTCGGCACAAACTTAAACGGGGCCTTGTACTTCTTCTCGCCGCCCACTTCGTCCGTAGAGCATATCTGCTTCAGGACTGATGTCGAGAGCCGCACACCTTCTTCCATCTCTGCCGCTATGACCATGCGCTTTCCTTTGAGTTCAGCCATTTCCGGCTTGATGTTCCGTTTGCAGTTCGCCGTCAGGGCATCCGCCGAAATGCCGCCACAGTAACTTCCCAGGACACGCGCGATGGAATTCCAGTACGTAGATTTCCCGTTCCGGCCATCGCCATAGGCAATGACCAGGGCTTCTACGTAGACCTTTCCGATAGACATAAGCCCGCTGATTTCCTGTGCGTATCCGATAAGTTCCCGGTCGTTCGTAAAGAACTCATTGAGTGCCTTCTCCCAAACGGCCCTGCCTTCATCGCCTGGGTCGACGGATGTGCATTTCGTGATATAGTCCTCCGCCCGATGTTCCCGGCATCCGCCCATGCCCTTGCGCAGGTCATACGTAACCGACGGGGTGTTGAGCAGGAACTCGTCCGCATCAAGACGCTGGATGGGAAGCAGGACCATCGGCTTCAGTGCCTGCAAGGCCGACAGGATATAGCGCATATCCCGGCGCTTCATGACGAAAGTGCGGTACGCTTCTGCAGAAAGGTACGCCAGGTAGGCTTTGCGCTGCCCAGCCTCGATCATTTTTTCCAGTGTCCGGCCGCCTTTGCGGATAATGTCCTCTGGCAGACCTGACTGGCTTAATTCTTTGGCAGTCTTATCCAACTGGTCGTTCGCATCGGCCAGTTGCAGGTCAAGGAATTCCTCTGCCGCTCCGACTGCCGCCTGGCGGGATTCCATCCAGAACACGCCATTGTAGCGGATGAAGTCCGCTTCTTCCGTATAGCGCAGCTCATTGCCGTACTCCCTGTGCAGCACCTTAGCTTGACCGATATCCGAGTAGTCGCCGGGTTTCAAGCTTTCCCGTGTGCCAAAATCATTATTATACTGATCCGGACTGATGTAGCCTTCCTGCCTGGCAATCTTTTCCCCAAACCGGACGGCACTCTGCCATATTTTATTGAGTTCGGCATCTTCCAAAGGCGGGTCGCATTTTTCGGCTTCTTCGAAGAAAATCTGGTAGGCTTTCTCTGTCGCCCCATACCGTTTGATGACACGGCCGGCGAACCGGCTCATGGTATTGTTCCGCTGTCCCTGCGGGATGATGCCGGATAGTTTGGGCAAACCCTTGATAAATGCTACAATAGACAAAGAGCCTTCCTGCCACAGTACAGTCTCCGCGGCACAGCCGTAAATGAATCGGGCAGCATCCAGTGCGGCCCCATCGAAAAACGGGAACCGTTGACGGATAGCTTGCTTCATCTCCGCATATGCGGTTTCGTCTCTTATTTCCGGAACAGGAAAATACGCATGGAATCTGGGGCGGGCGCATTTCCCATCCTTAGATTTCATATTGTTCCGCGAAGGCACGATGGCCACAGCCGTATCCGGTACCATAGCAAGGAACCGTTTCTCTGTTACCCAGTCCGCAGGATTTTCCGAATGGCTATTGTCGCAGTCCATGACAATCACATCCGAGGAAAGAAAATTTTCCCTGTTGCGGTAGTTTTCTTTGAAAGCCGCGCATACGTGGTCAAAGATGGCTGCACATTTTAGTTCTGCGCCATTCGTGATGACTGCCTTATTGGGATATACGGCATTGCGTTCATTACCAGTGCAATCAGCAGTGTAAATTGTAAACTTCATTTTTCTACCTCCTCGAAGGTATCATTAAAAAATCTCAGTCTGTAATTCTTCCACCGGGCACGTCTGATTTCCGCATCCATACCGGGCGATACAATCTTCCCAAATACCCACACTTCCCGGCACTGGCTCATCAGCACATTGCCGAAATGCAGGCCCAGTTCCCGTTCCTTCGGATTGTTATCATCCAGAAACTGTGTGAACAGGAGATGCGGTGCAATGGGAATGAACCCCTGCTCAAAAGCGAATCGGCAGTATCGCCGGGCGTTTTCCACGTTCCCGGCGACATCGCCTGAATACGGTGAGCAGATATAGACCAATGGGCGGTAGACCCTGGCCGCTTTCCTTTCGGCTTCAATCGTGCTGAGCGCCTGATGCGGAGTCGGGTCATCATAATGCTCCGCATTAAATTTGTTCACAGTCCCCACACTCCTGTTCGATGAGCGGATAGTTGCCTTCAGCCGTCATGAGCTGATAGATGAACAATCGTCCCTTCTGCGTCCAGTAGGTATTGACATGGTTGTGTGGGATACCATTGCCATCCGGGATATTGAACGTCTTGGTGGATGTATATCCCATGGGGGCGTACTTCTGGTATAAGAGCCAGATTTTTCCCTGCTTATACTGGATGCCGTGTTCGTGGAGCCACCGGTTCATGCGGGTAGCTGACCATCCATAATCTTTTGCTATGGTCGAAGTACTTACCAGATCTTTGCACTGCAGCACCAGGTCGTAATATGTGGCCTTTGGCTGCAGTTCTGCAATTTGCTGCTGTTGAGCGGCGTTCATTTGCGCCAGTTCCTTTGCCCTGCCGCGTTCTTCCTTATACGCTGTCAGTGCCCGAATCAGGACATCCGGGTTGTCCAGCAAATTGTCCATGGCGTACATACCATACCGGCGGATGGCTGGCAGCACTTCCGTAGTCACCCAGTGTTTGAATGCCTTTGCCGTGGGAAGCCTGGAACTGAACACCAGGGAATACACGCCGGATTCGTTGATGACCGTCATACGCTGCGTCCCGCCGGGGGTGTCGCAGTCCGCGACTCCCTTATCCTCCTTATCAACATGCTTCCTGAGCGCGTCCCGCACATTGCTGTAGCCCAGGGCTTCGGCGACATCCTTCCCTACGAAATAAACCGTCCCGTCATGGACGATGGTACGGACCGTACCGAATTCGATGTTTTGAAAAACTTGCATTTCATTCATACTTATCTACCTCCAAATTGAGTTTTTAGGATTCCTTCCCTACTTATTAGCCCGGAGAGAAGGCGAAATCTGACGGTCATGGAAAAAGTTTTTTAATTTCTTTTTGGCCCTTTTCAGTTTCTGCGAAATGTTATTCTCGTTTTCACCGATTCGTTTGGCATAGTCCCGAATATTCTCCCCGTCAATGTACACAGAGATCACTGCCTCCACCCATTGAGGTTTATTGGCCAAAGCCATCTTTACATCACTGCAAACAGCATCATATGATTCTCGTTTCTCCAGCCATCTTGCGTAACCGGTATCTTCCAGGCAATCCAATCCATCCGTATCATCTGCATCCTGGTCATCTTTCCGGCTTGGCTTTGGAGGGATACCGCGGTGACGCGCCATTGTATGCCAGTTGTTGTAGTCCGGCCGATTCAGCAGTACATTCACCGCTTCCTGAACTCGCTTTTCTCTGTCTTCTATTGATTCATCCGACTCTACTGAAATGTTCAGCCAGCCTTCCATTTCACGTAGTTCTATTTCAACTTCCTGGAAAGTGTTATCATATCTTAAACTCAACTTCATGATTTGCCTCCTCGCCAGAGAAGGCACGATCTTCGGCAAGATATGAAAAACAGGTCTGTGCAGAGATACACAGACCCATCTGGAGCCAGAAAGAGCGCACAGCAAAGGAAGGGTATCTCTCACAGATTCCCTCCTAACCTAATGAGTTGGAAAAAATCTGTATTTGATATCCTGCCTAGATCGCGCGCTCTACGGCATGATTTTCAATTTTTTACGTGGGGAGCGACCCCGGTTTATGAATGATTTATTGATGCAATTCACTTTCTATACCAAACCCACCACATCCTTTCACAACATGTCTTTTATCGTCTGATTTTATTATTGCAGGTTTTTAAATTTCATGATCGACTCGCCGAGTTGACTTAAAAATTCAGTATTTATCAGCATTTCGTCATTTTAGGCATAAAAAAAAGACCCTAAAAAGGGTCTAAAGTCAACTTGTTGGTTTTTTTATTTTTCAAAATTCTTTTATTGTGCTACCCAACTCCTTCATTTTTCGTTTCTGCAGTATCAAATTAAAGTTATCAATCGTGATTTTAGGGAAGTTTGACAAAATTGTATAATATGTTTTATACGGCTCCTGATACGGTGAAACATTATTTACGGATTTTTTGAACAACATTTCTACGATAGATAACTTTAACTGAAGCGCTACACATATTGCCATCAAGACATCTGTTCCCATATTGGAATATGCGCCGCGCCGAATCCTTCCTAAATAATCTTTGTGTAAAAGCGTTTCTTCATTAAATTGTTCTGGTGTCCAATGACGGCTATGTATGGCAAACCACAAACATTCACAAAGAGTTGTATATGGATCGCTCGCCATTTGCACTAAAGTACGTTCTTCAGATGTTTCCTCAAACATAGCATCGATTGCACTTTGAACGGCTTCGTCAGAATCAATTCTACTAAGGGCCGTCTGTGCTTCAGGATGAAAAGCCAATATTCTAGCATCTATTCCTTCCCCACTGTATAAAAAGGTCTGCCCCAAATCATCCCGTAAATGCGGATAATCAATATATTTTTGTGCCCGGATATTGATTACACACTTTTCAAGATGTTTCTTGGCATTTGCGGTCAGATGTGGAACCCCGTCTTTTATGGCAACATACTTAGGGAGGGCGATAACGAAATAGCCATCTGCAAATATGAACCGGCCGCTGTTCAACCACTTTTGCAAGTCTTCATTCGCTAAAACAAGAGCCCCCGCTTCAACTTCCGTAAGTCTTACAAAATCTTTGCTTTGGTTAATATCTGAAAAAACGGCATCAAAATCCGGCAGTTCACTCAGTACCTCCTTCAGCCCGACTTCCAGAAGTCGGTATTTTGCCGATATACGGGAAACAATAAAAAACTTACTGAGTTCTTCAATTAAAGTATCACAAGAAACCCATCTTGATTTCTCTTTTTCGGCATCTAGCAATTCTAATGCCTTTTGTGTAAACGTGACCTTTGGCATTAACACACGAGGAGCCAGGCGATGCGCCTGCCATTCAAGCCAGCGAACTTCATTTGCTTTTGTATTGCTACCCGCTGATGGCTCATAAAAAGTTTCAGAACGGCGGCACATCATGGGAAATAGTTTTTCTTTGCTCCGTTTATTTTTAATAGCCAGAATTTCAAAATATTTTTTGTCTTTCTCCCAGTGGAGAACTTCGTGGATAAGTGTATTCCGTTTTGCGCCTTCTCCTCGAAAAGAGGCAGTTAAAGGATCCACTAAGATAGTTCCCGCCGGATACGCTTTGAGCACCATGGTCTGGGTGTCTTTATCATAGACTTTGACTTCTCCGTCCAACAGCATGCAGCATCCAAATATATCCAAATTTTCGGATAACTGAACTTTTTCTACCGTAAGACCTTCTTCTTTTAGAATCCGATCTACCGGTATAGGCATTGGCTGAAGCAATGCCTCTGGACAATGGTGCATCAAATATTTTTCAGCATAATCATCCAATCGATTTTTCCCCAGTACCAATGCGCCTGTTTTTCGGTTTATATCAAAGATATCGCTCGGTGTCAGCTTCGTCATTAACCTTGTTTATCGCTCCTTTTTCCATGTAATCCAATGGCAGTGTCGCCAGAATTTTTTCTGCTTCCCTCCACTGCGGGTAAAATTCCTCCACCAACGCTTGGAATCGATGGGTATGGTTTTCCTCCAGTAAATGTACAAGTTCATGCGTTATTACGTATTCCAGACACTCGACAGGCTTCTTTGCCAACTGTAAATTAATCCATATCCGGCGTTCAGGTATCTTACAGGTTCCCCATCGGGTATGCATGTTCTTGACGCGATATTCTGCTGCTTGGATACCCGTACGCTTTTCACATAGAGCAATTACCCCGCCCATGATTCGTTTGATTTCCTTACGGTACCATTCTGTAATGATTTTTTCTTTCTGTGCCTCCGTAGTTCCTTCCGGCACAGTCAGCACAAGCTTCGTCGGTGTTTTCTCTATACGTGATCTTTTGCCTTGGTATACTACCTGAAGCCTGTATGGCTTACCCCAGATATAATAAGACTCGCCGGATATATATTCTCTTTTGTTTTGTCGTGGCTGCCCCAGCATCTTTTCTCTTGTCTTTATAATCTCAGGCATCTTGCGCAGAACAAATAATCGAACGGATTCCGTTTTTGTATTCAACGGTACACTGACCGAAACCTCTCCATCCGGCGGAAATATCCGTAAATACCAATTTTTCAAATTTGCCTTCTTGATAATCATAACCGGCAAGCCGCCTATCACTACTTCCTCGCTATACATCGTACTCCTCCTGCCGGTTGGCCAAATCGAAAATTTCCAAGGCTTTTGCTTGTGCGACCTCACTGGTATATCCGTGGTCGAGCAATTTCTTACAAATATTCTTCTGGATTCTTCGCTGTTTTTGGAAATTCCCTTTCCACCCGGGCTGCAACGCATTCCGGATTGTTTCATCAATGATGAGGGTCAAATCTTCATCTTTATGAAAATACTCGAACAAAGCCATCCTGGCTACACTGGTCCTAATCTTTTCCGGATACTTATTTTTACGTTCAGGGTGTAGAATGGATTCAGCCAATTCTACTACCTGGCGCAAGTACTCCTCATAACTCATAGCCTCGATTTTGCGTTGCTGGATGACATCTTCCAGCATTTCAGACAGCTTGCCGTAATACTGCTTGTTGGAGCTCATCTTTTTCACGATTTCACGACGGAGGTTACCTTCGATTGTTGCTGTCTTGGCTTCCTGGCTCCCTGGCAAATCTTTTATCAATTCTGCCGGTGTCGTGGTTTTTCCTTCAAGCAACAACTCTACCAAAGACATCTTTCCCAGTGCGCTGACCACCTTACTATCCTCCGCACGGATGTATGTATCCAGAATATACCGCATGTCAGCTTCATAAGGTTTGAGGTCTATATAATCACAACTGGCTAATTTAATCATTTCCTTGATTTGGTTATATCCAGCCAAACGCTGACGCACACGTTCAACATCTGATTCATCATATTTATAATCAGAAACCAGTCTGTCACAGCAATTGGCAAAGGAACGGGTAGCTGATGCGGTCAATGTGTACAGCGTATCCCGCTTCGCGCTTTTTTCCTGGTCTTCATCATCATCCGAACAGAAATATGATATATAGTCAGTATCTTCTTTTGGATCGGGCACATTTTCCAGCAATTCGCTCAAAGAATTCAGCGCTCCGTCCATTTCGGCCTTTGCTTCATCATATCGGTTTTTAATCAGCCCATCAACATCTTCTTTATCAAATCCATCAAATGCTTCGGAAGTATAATCAGCAACAGCGAGTTGTATATTGCGGAACAAATCCATATAATCCACGATATAGCCATAGTCTTTATCTTCGCCATCCGGTCGGTTGACACGACAAATGGCCTGGAAAAGGTCATGGTCACGCATCGACTTATCAATATACAGATAGGTTGCGCTCGGTGCGTCAAAACCTGTCAGAAGTTTGTTTACCACGATGAGAAGTTTCATCTGGCCCGGTTCTTTCTTGAATTTTTCTTTTGCCTCTGCCTCAAAATTGCTGACATCTTTTCCATTCAACATGCGCTCGTATACTCTTTTTTTATATTCCTCTTCATCCTCTTTCGTTAAATCAGACGTCGCCGTGCGTACGCTGGCAGTAGATGGCTCATATGACGTTACGACTGCGCACTTGGTGAAATTCATGCTCATGAAAATTTCCCAATAACGGCAGGCTTCATAAACGCTGTTTGCCACCAACATAGCTGTACCCCTGTCATCACACAGTCGCGGTTTCAGACTCATATCGAAGACAATATCAGCGGCTATTTTTTCCAGTCGCTGCTTTGAGCTATACAGTTTATTGATGGATGTCCACCGTTGCTTTAGCTGTTGCCTGGCTCTTTCTGTCAGCCCTCTCGTCTTGTTTTCAAACCAGAGGTCTGCCTTTTCCTTACTTGATAAATCCTGATCAACATCCCTTGCTTCATATCGCAAATCAAGGACTACGCCATCTGCTACCCCTTCATCAAATTTATAGGTATGGATATATGTGCCAAAAATCTCTAAGCTGGATTTTTTATCTTTTTTTAGCAAAGGAGTCCCGGTAAAACCAATCAATACGGCATCCGGCATAATGGTTTTAACAGCTTCATGCAATTTACCCGAGTTGGTACGATGGCATTCATCAATGAATGCTACAATGTTTCCCTTTGCCTTGAAGTCATGCGGTAGATTTTTCAGGAGTTCTTTTCGGTATTGATCGATATCCGCCTGTTCTCCAGCATTATGTCCATATTTGTGAATCAGGGAACAAACTATAGAGTCTTCGTTACTATTCAGGATATTCCGCAAATCTGCGCAGCTTTTCGCACGACGCACTTTTTCATCCACGTCAAAAAAGAGGCTTTCTATCTGATCATCCAATTCCTCCCGGTCCGTAATGATAACGACCCGGCTGTCCGCTATGTTCTCGATAATCCATTTAGTCAGCCAGACCATAATCAGTGATTTTCCAGACCCTTGGGTATTCCAAATAATGCCGCCTTCTTTATCCTGGATACGTTTGCGAGCCGCGATGTTGGCAAAGTATTGATTATGACGACATACTTTTTTGATGCCCGCATCAAAGATGACAAAATCGAAAATCAGCGAAAGAAACCGCTCTTTCTGGCATAACGAAATAATACCGTCTCTTAGGCGGTTTTCTGTCTTAGACTGCAGGTCTTTGATGGTCTTGGACAGTGAGTCTGTGGCTTTGGCATCTTCTTTCCACTTCAAGTAATACTTTTCCGGTGTGTTGATAGTGCCGTAACGCAGCCCTTCTCCTTCGTTGCCGGCAAAGAGGAATTGCGCTGTGCTGAAGAAATTCTGGATATTTTCCCGCTTCTGGTTCTGCAAGAGCTGGCGAATACCTTCGCCTACGCTGACACAGGAGCGCTTCAATTCAAAAATTCCCAGAGCAATACCATTAACATACAAAACCACGTCCGGCCGTTTATGCGTATTCCCGTCATAACGCAAAACAGACACTTCTTCTGCTACGGCAAAGTCATTTTTGTCAAAGTGTTTCCAGTCAATATAGTGTATGGTTGGTCGATTTCCCTTTTCGTCCCTTACTCCCTGCAAGCCATAGCGAAGCAAGGAGTATACATTCCGATTGACCTGGTACAGGGAATCCACCTGGTTGTTGGCCGTCTGCTCCAGTCGACTGATAGCTTGTTGAATCTGTCGCTTTGAATAGCCGCGGTCTTTCAAATTCTTTCGTAGAAGATCTGGTTTAATGGCCGTGTTATCTAAGTCTTCCAGATTGCCTATATAGGTATACCCTAAATCATCTTCCAACCACTTGAGCACTCTGTTTTGTAATTTTCGTTCCGCATCTACGTTATCCATTCACTGTATCCCCCTTTGCTTACAGAGGTAATCGAATACGGCCGGTCAAAAGATCGTCCATTGCGCCCTCACGAATTTGCTTCATCTTATCCAGTTCTGTTTCCAGATTACGTATTTCATCATCCATCGCCGTCAATGTGTTAACAATAGCCTGTTGCTCGTTTTGTTTTGGAAGCATAACAAGTAAATTTTCTAAAATATCACGAGAAAGTCTAGGAATACTTGTTCTTCTAGTTTGAGCGCTTATTTCCTGCTGTCTACTTAGCAAAAGATATAATAAAAATTTTTGACTCACGTTGTCAGTATGCTCAAAAGAATAACAGTCATCTGCAGCCCAAAAATTTTCGTTGCTAAACCCTATATCACCTGCATTCCCTGCTGCAATAACAAAGACTGAATTTCGGCGACAATTATAGTCATTAAAATAACCTAAGGGTTCTAAACTGTTTTGATATACTGGAAAGGTTTCCTTTTTATGCGTCGTATATAATTGACTACGTACTACACGCTTTCCTCTTTTTATTTTGGTAAAATCAAGCAATCTACCTTTTTTCCACTCTCCGCCAAAACCTTCCAGTCGCGTCTTACCGCTCACAAGATCTTCCAATGCGCCCTCGCGGATTGCCTTTTTCTTTTCGATGAGTTCTGTCAAATTGGAGATATAGGTATCAAAAGTAGAAATGGTGTCGGCAATAGCTTTCTGTTCATTAAGCGTTGATGGAATGCAGATTTGAATTCTAGATAACCTGGATGGGTTAATAGCAGGATAACTTGTACCAGTACAATTATCCAGCACTGCTGAAACAAATCGTTCTTGCCTGAGTAATATAAAAAGAAAGTTTGGGTTTATTTTCGCCCTAATCTGAGCATAGCCAGTTGAAAAGACATAATCTCCATTTAGATTAAACAAATAATTATTTCTTTGATACGGACGAACGGTTTGAAAAAAAATATCACCTTTTAATGCTACTCTTCTTGCTCTTGATGGAGCTGTTCTTTGAGTTTCCTTTCTCGGATTAATAAGACTAATTCCTTTTACGGCTTCTAAATCAACATATGTAAAACTAAAAGGTAGGTCGGATTTAGGATTGATAAATGCAAAATCTTTTAGCTCTCCTTGTTTCCAATCTGGAGGATACTTCACCATCTATACCCCATCCTTTCCAAGGCTGCTTTTGCTGCTTGATGTGATGCTTCTGTCTTGGCTTCAATTTCTCCTAAAGTATGTTCATATCGTTTTGCGATGAGTAAGACGCGGGATGACAGAGTATTCAGCACTTGGTCAAATTCGTCACGGATATCTTCAGATAGTTTTGCCATCCATTTCTTATCAAAGAGCAGTTCTTTAATTTCATTCACTGTAAGAGTTGCATACTTATCAACAAGTGCATCATCCAGCTGCTTCCGTGCTCCTTTCCAGACAATGTCCGTATCATCCTTTTCAGCCCATTTAGCCGCATACGTTGTTAATGCGTCGTATTCATCTTGGTAAATTTCTGGCAGCTTCGCCGTATCCGCAGCTGCTTTTGCCGCTGCTTTCAATCTAGCCTTTCTAAAGCTACCATTCTTATTACGAAGTTCATAGTTTGCCAGCTCCGGCAACTGAGTTACAATTTTTTCCATTGCATTAGTCTGTCCAGCGCCAAAAAGTTCTTGTAGTTTTATCAGTGCATCTACAACAGGTGAAGATTTCTTTTCTTCCAATTCTTTGATGCGTTTATTCAGCGACGCCTTGGTAATTCCATCGCCCGCATCATTCAGCACTTCGTTTAGCAAACCATCTTCTCCAGATTCTTCTTCACGCATTTCATCGAGTTCAGCTTCCAAGGATGATGATTTTGCAGCTAAAGCATCCAGGGTGTCCAACTCGTTCTGAAAATATACCTTTTCTAGAATATCTTTCGGAATAAGGGCGCCTTCAAAAGATTTGACCTTTGTCGGATCATCTATCATGATAGTCTTGCCATTTTCATCTTTCAGCACCTTGCCGTTTTTATCTTTCTTTTTTTGCTTCGCATACTCGTACTCAATCTCGCGGCCGGCTTCATAACCACTAGCTTTGATTACATAAACATCATCCTGCAGCTTAGCATTCCAGTAGTTCATCAGGCAATCATAAATATCATAGTTGTCGAGCAGCTTCGCCGGTTCATACTGTGCCAGCAACCGCAACGCAATGTCACGAATCATACTTTTAGGATTCGTTTCTGCCGTAATTCCCAGAAGGTCCCTTTTTACATCATCCTGCCACTTGGTAAATAATGTGCCGGTTTCGTTTTCTTTTTCTGCCTGAATTTGTGCATCCTCGCCCATCACATTTTCAATCTCTACAGAAGGGATAGCCAAGGAATATACGTCGTGTGCTTTATCCTTGTATGTCAAAATAGCCTGCTTCAATGCAGGAGAAATATTCCACAGCTTCTGTAAAGAACGGATATCGTTACCGGGAATGCCGCCGTGCAAATGGGCAGAAATGTTCTGCGGCAGTGTGTCATCTGGTTTCTGGATATAACGAGGAATATTCAAATTTCCCTGATTATCTTCCATGATTTCATTATAGGTTACAAAGCGGGCATATCCAGGTACGTCCACTCTGTTTGTATAGGCTTGCACAATCCGTTCAATATCCTGCTCCCGCAGACGGTTTTTATTGCCATCTTTCTTAAATCCCCGGCTGGCATCAATCAGGAAAATTCCCTTCCGTTTATCCGTGTTTTCTTTGTCAATAATAACGATGCAGGCAGGAATGCCTGTTCCAAAGAATAGGTTAGCCGGCAGACTTACAATGGCTTTGATGTATTTCCTTTCAAGAATCTGTTTGCGGATGGTTTCTTCCGCATTGCCACGGAAAAGAATACCATGAGGCATAACAATTCCGGCTTTACCAGTACTATTTAGTGATTTTAAGACATGTAAAAACCACGCATAGTCCCCATTCTTTTCAGGCGGTATGTCAGCAAACCCGTCAAAACGTTTAAATTCATCTTCACGTGGTTTTATCCCATCTGTCCAGGACTTATCAGAGAATGGTGGATTCATGACTACAAAATCAAACTTTCTTAATTGCCCATGCGCATCCAGATACTTGGGATTTTGCAATGTGTTACCACTACGGATTTCCCCCGTTCCCTTTTGGTGGAGGATTAAATTCATTTTTGCCAAGCCGGCTGTCGATGTATCTTTTTCCTGTCCAAAAATGGATACTATCGTATCGCCATTTTCATCAACCGGTGCCTCATCTGCAGCTCGGATTAATAAGCTGCCACTCCCACACGCGGGATCATAAAGTGTCCATTTTTTATTGGGTTCTTGTTTAATCTCGCCAATACCAATCAGTCTGGCGATGGTACGAGATACTTCACTCGGTGTATAAAATTGCCCCTTGCTCTTGCCCGATTCCTGGGCGAACTTCATCATGAAGTATTCATAGGCGTCGCCAATAATATCATCACCACTGGCACGATTATATTTAAAATCAATCGCCGGATTCTGGAATACTGCAATCAACTTCGAAACCTTATCCACCAGTTCCTTGCCAGATCCCAATTCTTCGGCATTATTGAAACTCACTTCAGGAAGAGACCCCTGGAGTTTATTCGCTTCTAAAAACTTCTGGATAATTATATCAACGCGTTCGCCAACATTGCTTGTCCATTTAACGGCGATAAGATCATCAAAAGAAGCCCCTTCGGGGACAGAAAAATCTGCTAAAGGCTGGTTCTTGTATCTGTCCGATACATATTTGAAAAACAGTAATACCAATACATAATCTTTATATCTAGCCGGTTCCACGCCGCCGCGCAGCTTGTTGCATGCTTCCCATAGGATGGAATATAATTCTGATTTCTTCACTGCCATAATCCTCGTATACCCCTATCTTAACATTTATTTATAATTGATAAGTCAATGACCGTCGAGAGTCATTGCTTATTGCTTACTGCTTCTGACTTTTAGCCCAAGCACTGATTTCTGAGTACTTGAATTTCCAAGACTTCCCAATCTTCTGAGCAGGGATGCCTTTCCCCTTCCGAATCCAATCACGGATAGTAGCTGGCTTCACGCCAAAATACTCCGCCACCTCATTTACGTTGATCCAACGTTCTTCAATGTTCTCCACCATGATGTCTGCGCCTTTCATTGGTTTTATTAAAATTTATGCTCGGTGGATATCAAAGTCACACCGAGCCTTTGTATGTTTGTATTATACCATTGATCAACTATCCTCTTCAAGATTTTTCAGCTGTTTAGTGTGGTTTGTTGCTGTTTTTATCAGTCTCCTTTCTAAACCGATGCGCCACATAGCACCTATGGGAACAATACTTCCGTTTCTCTCCGCCGTATACCTTAAAGGCCCGCCCGCAATGCTGACAATGCATTATCCTTACAGTACGCTTCACTAAATCCTTGTGCAAATTCCACCAGAGCATCCAGCATGAATCGCTACAAAACTTTTTCTCCTTGCGTTTGGGGTTCTGCGCGATTGGTGCGCCACAGTACAGGCAATATCCATTCTCTACCCGTTTCGGTTTCTTTACATTTTTATGCGTTTTAGGGATGAACGAGAAATAAACGTAATTCACGCTGATTAATTCAACAGCGAAATGCCCGTCCGGAAATACCAATATGCGTTTAATGATGATAGCCAGATTCTCCATATCCGCATACGTGTAACCACCTTCAGCAATCGCATTCAGCAGTTCATCGTTTCCTTCGGCCATCTTACGGCAAAGGGCCATAACCCCTGGCTGGCATTTTATGCTTACCCATGCAATCTGGCATATCAAATTATCCAAATCTGCCTCATCAATTCTTAGATTTTTGCAGTATTTTCCTTTCTTGAACCGATTACGGCACGTCCACGTAACCGTATGGTACTTGTCAGTGGAATGCTCAGGCTTCGGGCTATAAAAAGCACCGCATTTCCCGCATACGAACTTGCTGGTATATAGAGTCATCCCGCTGTAGTAAACCGGATCGCGTTCCTTTATCCTTTGCTGCACATAGTTAAAAAGCCATGGGGCGATGGTTACTTCATGGCCATGCTTTACATAATATTTTGGCAGTTCTCCCTGATTGACTTTCGCCTTATGCGTCAGGAAATCAACGATAAAAGTTTTTTGCAGCAGGGCATCCCCTTTGTATTTTTCATTTTGAAGTATACTGCTCACTACAGAACTGCGCCATTGGGGCTTTCCTCCCGGGGATGGAATCTTTTCTTCGGTCAGCTTCCTTGCAATCGTAGCAGTCCCATATCCCTGCAGGAACATGCGGTAAATTCTCCTAACCAGCATGGCTTCTTCTTGATTCACTACGAATCCGCAGTCGTAGCCCAGAAAGCGCCGGTATGCTACACTGTACCTGCCATCAGCAAATCCTTTCCTTTGCCCCCAGGTGACGTTCTCCGAGATGGAACGGCTCTCTTCCTGTGCGAGCGATGTCATCAGTGTGATGAGGAATTTCCCTTTGCTGTCCAATGTCCAGATGTTCTCTTTCTCGAAAAATACGCCGATGCCGTAGCCTTTCAGTTTTCTGATCGATCGCAAGGCTTCAACCGTGTTACGTGCAAAGCGGGAAACAGACTTGGTGATGATCATATCGATTTTTCCGTTCCTGCTGTCTGCCATCATGCTCTTGAAAGCTTCCCGATGGAGATATGATGTCCCGCTGATTCCGTCATCTGCATATATACCCGCCAGCTCCCAGGCTGAATGTGCTGCAATCAGCTTGGCATAGTAATCCTTTTGCGCGGACAGACTTGTCTGCTGTTCCTCGTGGTCTGTCGTCACCCTCGCATAGACGGTAACCCGTTTATACTTTATCTTCCCGTCTTCCATCAGCGGCATGGACGGCAGTTTTTCAATCTTCTTTATTTTTTCAGCTTCACAAAAGCCTTTTAAGATAAGTAATTTCTAGGTCGTTTTTTGTTTTGTAACACCTTATATAGTATTATCATTAGTTTTTTATATTTTTAAATACTACATATTGTATATTGGTAGTAAAACAGTAGTATTTTTCTTTTCTGATTCGCCGCAAAGCCCGTATTCATGCGGTTCTTCAAAACTGGACAGATATTGCCATGGCAAATGAAAAGTATCCTGATCAAGATCATTTAACTCCTCTCAAAGCCGTAAAAGGCTATGATTCCTACACCGTAATTTTTGTAGGTGAAATTTCCCCTATAATTATAACAGAAAAGGGAGATTATGATTATGTGAAGCTTATAGGGTTGATAGCCGGGATTTACCGGATGGTCTCGATGATTTCTCCGATATACATCGTGTGCGGCACACGGCCTTTGGTATAGAATCCCTCGATGACATCCGCTGGCATTTGCCCCAGCTGAAGCTCATGGCGGTAGATTTTCCGGACGACAAAAGTAATCTCTGCTTCTTCGTAGGTCACGCCATGCTCCAGATATTTTGGGGTGAGACCGCTGGCCTTTGCTTTATCCATATCCCGGCCGGATTTGCTTCCCATGATACCGAGAGCTTTCTGATACTTCTTGTTGTCAAAGAACGAGACAGTGTAGTAGTCGCTCTTTTCCATGAAACCATACGTATAACGCGCCGGATTGACAAATACTGCGCAGACATTCTTCCCCTTGTGAGGCATACACCAGAGTGTTCCCAGCATACCCCAGCTAATTGTCATCGAATTGAAGGCGTCTTTATCGCCGGCGGTCAGGATGCCCCACTGGTCATCAAAGAGTTTGAAAATCTCTGGCTGAAAATCTTTCGTATTCATAAAAGTTTATCCTTTCACAACAAAACAGTTACTGCTGGCTGGCCAGTCTCTTTCCAAGATCAAAGGCCACCTGCAGGTCTTTCGGGAATTGCTCGGCGTGATGCGCTTTCTTTTTCGTTTCATCCCACGATGCCATACGGTATCGGCTGTAATCCGGTACCTGCAGCGTATCGCAGGAAGCCAGTATTTCCGTTTTCCCGTTCAGGAAATGGAACGGCCAGAAGTATTCTTCCATGCGCGGTTTGTAGTGTTCATCGTAGTAGTCCTGGTCTGCATTCATCGTAAGGATAATGCCGACATCGATCTTTCCCGTAAACGTGCTCTTATAATCATCATAGGATAGTGCCGGAAAGGTCGAGCGGACCATAAAGGAACGGACCTCGCCCGTTGGTTCCCCGAAGTAAATTGGCGAGCCGATGATAATTGCATCTGCCTCATAGACTTTCTCCAGCGTTTCCGTCAAGCCGTCCTTCCAATAGCATTTCCAAGGCACGGCAATCTTTTTATTCTTACATGCCAGGCAGCTGCGACAGTCGGTAAAGTTCAGATTATATAACTCAATAGTCTCGACGCTGGCTCCGGCAGAAACAGCACCTTCCCTGGCAGATGCCAGGAGTTTTGCAGTGTTGTTGTTCTTCCGGGGGCCACCATTCAGTATCAGTATCTTTTTCATAGGAATCTCTCCTCCTCTATGATTTTTTGTTGATATCGCCAATGTACTCATAACCGCAGGCCGCGCAAAAATAGATTATGCTTCGCCGTCACACGGATCGTCGACGTAATCGACTTCCGCATAGCCAGCGCAAAGTGTGATTTGATGTTTCTTATTGCCTGGGATGACGTATGTATCGCCCTGCTGATACGTCCTGGTTGCGCCATCCATTGTCAACAGGCATTTACCGCTGACAACAATTGTCCACTGTTCCGCATGGGCATGCTCTGGGAAATGGACTTCTTTTTCCGCACTGACGAAGTAGGCCGTGCCTGTAGACGTATGGTCCACGCGAACCGTCAGCCCTTCTATACCATAGTCACGTTGTGAAACATGGCGGATGATTTCTGGAAAAACAGACATATGGATAATCCTCCTGAGTAGGTTTCTTGTTTTTTTCAACCTAAACTTATGCTTTCTTGAAGACTGTCTTTGGTTGGCCGCAGAGCGGGCATACATAATCATCCGGCTCGTCGTTGATATCGCCAATGTGCTCGTAACCGCAGACCGCACAAATATAGCGGACCTTGCCTTCCACATTAATCTTCGGACCGTATTTGGAAAGGATTCTCCCAAGGATAACACCGTGATGACCTTCTTCTTTGGCAAAGGCTTCCAGGTCATCAGCCGCAGCTTCGAATCCTGCGCCGCGTACCTTATCTGCCAGAGCCTGTACTGAACCTTCACCTTTTGCTTCTGCTTTGGCAAGGCCGTAGACAAGCGTCCAGAAATCCTGCGGATAGTCGCCGTTTATGGCCGCGTAAAAACCAGCATGCTTGGCTTCCTGATTGCCGGCTTCGATAAACGTATTAACGATTTCCTGATTCATGCCCTGCTCGCTGGCAATACGTGCCAGTGCATAGTACATCATGACGCCCTTGGCTTCGCCCTGCGCCATCATCTTCATCATCGGTGCCAATTTCGTGTCTTTCGTCATTCCGTAAATACTCATAGTAAATTCTCCTTTTTCCTGCACAATTTTTATACAGGTTTCTTGTTTTTTTCAACTGAATTATTATAGCACGGGAGAAAGGCAGAATCTCGTTAGAAAATCGTGTGTTTCTAAACGAACTTGTCATTTTGTGCAGAATGCCAACCTGCCATTAAAGCAGACGCTTCTTTAATGGTTCTGGCATGGCGAGGACAAGTAGTTCGATAAAATTATCGAGAGGAATTTTTTGCCCACCAATAAACCAGTCCTGAATCATCTCAGAGATAGAACGCATATAGTACTTAGCCAAAAAATCGATTTCTATAGGAAGTGCATCTTCTTTACCTAAAATACGCAGGCGTTCACGCAATAAATCGATGGCGTAGTCATTAGTCGCATAGCGGAAGGAGGTCTGCCCTGATGTGTTTTTCAACGCATTTAGAAAAAATGACTGTTTATCCGAAAGGGTAGTGCAGAATATGCGCAACGCATCACGCCAGATGATTTTGCTGCCGAGTTGGCTGAAAGCCGGCTCAATTTCTTTGTTATAGATAGAAGCCAGTAGTACATATTTATCCGCAAAATGATTATAAAAGGTTGTCGTTGTCATGCCGCAGTTGGTGACAATTTCTTTGACCGAAATCTTGTCAACGGATTTCTTCCCAGCAAGTTCAATGAGGGAAGCAGCCAATAACTGCTTCGTGGTAGGCCGTTCAATCATAAAAGTCTCCCCTTCATTCATGGATGAAATATGATTACAATCAAATATAATTTAACCTGATTCTGCAAGAAGTCTCCCGCCTCTTTAGGCGGTGAGATGAATTGC
>ERZ836939.1164-NODE-1164-length-31603-cov-14.161278_pt1 | contig 31603 bp, 27 predicted proteins | sample MGYA00519912_ERZ836939 | MGnify/ENA primary metagenome ERZ836939 (study PRJEB31850, sample SAMEA3708810) | human gut metagenome | biome: human gut; feature: human-associated habitat; material: faeces | place: China | collected 2014 ...
TTTCAAAAATTGACTATGTTTCTGTTGTAGATGCACTGACAATGCAGCCGGTAGAAAAAATTGACAAAAATGTACTCGTAGCAATGGCAGTATATATTGGAAAAACCAGATTGATTGACAACTTCAGCTACGAGGTATAATGCATGAAAAATATTTTAAATAAAATCGGAAAAGTCAGTAGTTTTGCATCCAGATATATTGGAATTATTATTATTGCATTTTCCTGCCTTGCATTTTTCTGGCGGGATGGATTTGCATGGATGACAAATTATACATCAGTATTTTTAGGCGTCATTATGTTTGGAATGGGTCTTACGATACGGATGAAAGATTTCAAAGTGGTATTTTCCAGACCAAAAGAAGTAATCATTGGTGCGGTAGCTCAGTATACCATTATGCCACTGGCTGCATGGGTGCTTTGTAAAGTGATGAATCTTCCGGCGGATTTGGCATTGGGAGTAATTTTGGTGGGCTGCTGCCCGGGCGGAACAGCAAGCAATGTCATTACCTATATTGCAGGGGGAGATGTGGCACTTTCTGTGGGAATGACGATTGTGTCCACTCTGGCAGCACCGCTTATGACACCATTTCTGGTCTATGTACTGGCAGGAGCATGGGTAGAAGTTTCTTTCTGGGCAATGGTATTGTCCGTGATTAAAGTTATTCTTGTGCCGGTATTGCTTGGAATTTTACTGAGAAGTCTTGCAGGGGAGCATGTAGATAAGGTGTCTGATGTTATGCCGCTTATTTCTGTTATCGCTATTGTAATGATTATTGGAGGAATCGTAGCGGTAAATGCAGAGAAAATTTTAAGTTGTGGAGTGCTTGTACTTGTTGTAGTGGCAATTCATAATTTCTTTGGAATGATGCTTGGACTTCTTGTCGCAAAGATTTTTCATGTGGAATACTCAAGAACGACTGCGATTGCAATTGAAGTGGGAATGCAGAACAGTGGACTTGCGGTGTCACTTGCTGCTGCAAATTTTGCAGGAAATCCACTGGCAACACTTCCGGGGGCAATTTTTAGTGTATGGCATAATATTTCCGGTTCGATTTTTGCAAGTATCAGACGTTCAGGTGCAGAGAGAAGAGAGAAAGCAGTAGGGAGTAGAAAAATAGATTTTGTATAAATTTGGAAAACCTGTAGAATTTTTGTTCTATGGGTTTTTCTTTTTTTGCTGAAGAGTTTTCTTTGATGTGGTACAATAAGACAAGATTAAGAAAAAAGAGAAGGAGAGAGTAGATGAAAAAAGGAAAAGGAATTGCGTTATTGCCAATCGGTGTATTTCTTGTATTATATCTCGGTCTTGGAATTTTATTTGAATATGTGATGAAAATTCCAATGGGATTTTATAATGTGCCGATTGTAGTTGCATTTCTTGCTGCAATTCTTGTAGCATGTCTGCAAAATCGGGAGTTGAGTTTTGATAAGAAACTGGAAGTTATGGCACAGGGAGTCGGAGATAAAAATATTATCACGATGCTTTTGATTTTTCTGGCAGCAGGTTCTTTTGTCGGTGTTGTCGGAAGAAGCAGTGCGGAGAGTGTGGCATATTTTATGTTGAGTCTGATTCCGGCAAGGTTCTCAGTAGCCGTATTATTTGTAGTTGCCTGTTTTGTATCAGTGGCAATGGGAACTTCGGTTGGAACGATTACTTTGTTGACTCCGATTGCGGCAGCAGTTTCGCAGGCGTCAGGATTTAATCTGGCATTTTGTGTGGCGTCCGTTATGGGAGGAGCAATGTTTGGAGACAATCTTTCATTTATTTCTGATACAACGATTGCCGCCTGTAATGGACAGGGCTGTGAAATGAAAGATAAATTCCGTGAAAATTTCTGGATTGCATTTCCGGCAGCAGTAGCAACACTGATTTTGATTTTGGTTTTATCTTTTCAGACAGAAATTCAGGGGCATGTCAGCCAGTCTTATCATCTGGTTCAGGTATTGCCTTATGTACTGGTATTAATTGGAGGAATTATTGGAATTAATGTATTTGTCGTGCTTTTGACAGGTATTGTTTCCGGGGCATTTATTATGCTGATAGGCGGACATACGACGCCGGTTGATTTACTTACCAACATGGGTTCTGGAGTATCCGGAATGTTTGAAACCTGCATGGTAGCGATTTTAGTGGCTGCAATGTGTGCGTTAATTCGAGAATATGGTGGATTTGATGCTCTGCTTAGCTGGATTCATAAAATTTTCCGAGGAAAAAAAGGCGGTCAGATTGGAATGGGACTTTTGGTTGGAACGATGGATATTGCAACGGCAAATAATACCGTAGCGATTGTTATGGCAAACCCAATCGCAAAAGAGATGGCAGAGGAATATGGAATTACTCCAAGAAAGACAGCTTCGATTCTGGATACGTTTTCTTGTATTTTTCAGGGAGTCATTCCTTACGGTGCGCAGATGCTGGTAGCAATTTCAGCGGTAAATGAACTGGGGGGAGAAATTTCTGCATTTCAGATTATGCCGAAATTGTTTTATCCGATGTTACTTCTGCTTAGTTCTATTTTTGCAATTATGAGAAGTAAAAAAGTGTGAAGTAAAATGTGAAACCGCATAGATTTCTAAGTGTACGCTGACTGGAATGTTTTATCTTTCAAAATTTTTTCAAAAAATACTTGACCTTCCACCTTATGGAAGTCGTATAAACAAGGTACAGACAAAGAAACAACGCAGACAGATTTTCAAAAAATGTCAGAAGAGAAGGGACGGAATAAAAATGAAAATCAAACAGGTGGAAGAACTGGTAGGGATTACAAAAAAGAATATTCGTTTTTATGAATCACAGGGACTTCTTGATGTGGAACGTGCGGAAAACGGATATCGGGAATATCACAAAGAAGATATTGCCAGACTTCAGGAAATTAAGTTATTTCGGAAAATGGATCTCTCTATTGAAGAAATGAAAGCTCTTTTTGAAAAGAAGAAAAGCCTGCAGATTTGCCTTGAACAGCATTTAAAAGAACTGGAATATCGCAAAGAAGGACTTACGAAAATGCAGGATATCTGTGAACGCCTCATCTCGGAACATCAATCTTTGGAAACTCTAAATGCGGAAGAATGTCTGGAAGAAATTGAACAGATGGAGAAAGAGGGTGCAAAGTTTATGAACGTAAACAAAATGGATGTTCATAAGAAAAAAAGAAAAGGTGCAATCATTGGGGCAGTGGTTATGACTGTACTTATGGCACTTACCATTGGATTTATGCTGTGGGGAAATTCGCAGGATCCGATACCATTGGGGCTTTTGGTATTTTTAATTGCAATACCGGCGGCATTGATAATTGGACTTTGGATCGCATTTGCAGGCAGAATGAAAGAGATTGAAGGAGGAGAAGAAGATGAAGCTTCTAAGTATTGAATATATTCCGGGAGTGGAATTTGAAGCGCTGGGAATCGTAAAAGGAACTGTTGTACAGACAAAAAATGTGGGAAGAGATTTTATGGCAGGAATGAAAACTCTTGTCGGTGGAGAAATCGTAGGTTATACGGAAATGCTCAACGAAGCAAGACAGATTGCAACGAAGCGTATGGTGGATGAAGCAAAAGAGATGGATGCCGATGCGGTTATCGGTGTGAAATATGGTTCTTCACAGGTTATGGCTGGAGCAGCAGAAGTGATTGCTTATGGAACGGCTGTGAAATATAAGTAAATAGTGCAATTAAAATAATAAATTAATTGACACCATATATGATATCACCTATAATGATGCTGTGTTTTTTAAGTAAAAAGAAATCCCTGAAGAGAAAGAATAGCATTTCTCTTTAGGGATTTTTTGAAAATTTAATACCATCTTGTCATTGGCAAATCATTATTCACATCATTGGTAAATAAAATCTGGCTCAAATCAATAATGCCATTTTGGAAAGTAGCAGCGCAGGCGCATAAATACAATTCCCACATACGGGCAAATTTTTCATCGAACATTTCTACAACTTCTGCTCTATGAGCCTGGAAGTTTTTATTCCATTCAAGAAGCGTTTTATTATAGTGTCTGCGGAGACTTTCTACATCAATTGTATAAAAACGCATGTCACCGGCAATCTGAATAATTTCACGAAGACTTGGAATAACTCCGCCCGGGAAAATATATTTTTTGATCCATGCATCTCCAGGATGTTCCTGCAGGGCGCTGATATAGTGGAGAAGGAATAATCCGCCCGGTTTTAAAACACTTTTTACACAGGACATAAATTCTTCATAGTTGCCACGTCCAACGTGTTCCAGCATACCGACGCTGACAATTCGGTCAAATTTTCTTTTAGATTTTGGAAGATCACGATAGTCAAGTAAATGAACTTCCAGCAGATTTTCTAAATGTTCTTCATGAATTCGTTCCTCAAATTTTTTCTTTTGTTCCTGGCTCAATGTGATTCCCACACCGTGAACATGGTATTTTTTGGCGGCTTCAATTAATAAGAAGCCCCATCCACATCCAATATCACAGAGCGTCATTCCTTCTTTTAAATATAATTTCTCCAAAATTCGGTCAACTTTGTTGCACTGCGCATCGTATAAAGTATCTGTATCTTTGGAAAAATATCCGCAGGAATAACTTAAAGTATCATCTAGCCATAACTTATAGAAATCATTTCCCAAATCGTAGTGAGAAGAAACTTCTTCTTTTTGCGTCTTTTTAGAAAGAGAAGGGAAAATAAGATGTTTTAATTTTTTAGAGTCAGTTGAAAATTTTCCAAGCTGACCTAAGAACATGTTTAGGGCATTATATAAATCACCCTCGATTTCAATATCACCGTTCATATACGCTTCGCCTAAGGCAATAGAAGTGCTGGTAAGCAAATCAGACATGCTTGGCACTTTGTGAAAGAAAACAGAAAATGTAGGCTCTCCTTTTCCAATTTGATAGGTGTGATCTTGTGTTTTGATTGTAAAAGGTACAGAGTCAAATTTTTCCATGAAGTTAATAAATTGTTGTTCAAACATTCTAAAAAGTCTCCTATCTATGTTTTGCTGTTTTATAAATGATAAGGGAATATCGTATGGTATATGTCGCAGACAGCATATAGGATATGAGGTTCCTTTATTTTTTATGTATTCTACCACTGGTAATACCAAAAAGTCAAATGGTAATGTCAAAAAAAGAGTAAAAAAATCCGTGTGTCTCCCAAAAAAGAGGCACACGGATTTTGATATGGTGTAAAAAGCTTAATGCATTGCAGAGCGTTTTAATAATGAAATTTCTGATGTTTTGTGATAAAGAATCGGTCTTGCACAGGTACGATTGAAAAATTCAATTAAAGGACCCATGCCAAAAGCTGTGACAAGTGTTCCAATACCGACAGTTGCTCCCATGAAGAATCCCAGTGTTGTGACGAGAAGGTCAGTTCCAATTCGGCATGCTCTGAATGGAAATTTAGTTTTCTTTGTAATAATGAGTGCACAGGCATCGTAAGGAGAAACCCCCATGTCAGCCGTAAAATAAAGGGAAGATGCAAAACACATCAGAACAATTGCGACAATCAGTAATAAAATTCGTACGGTCAGGGTTCTCTGTGGAAGATAAAAATCAAGAAGCTGCATTCCTTTTTCAACAACATATCCAGCAAGAAATAGATTCAAAAGAGTTCCAAGACCAATATAATGCTTGTCAAAAATAAAAACCCCAAGTAAAAGGACAGCATTCGTAATCATATAGGAAATACTGAATTTAATTTGAGAAAGATTCCAGATTCCAATTGCAAAACAGGAAAAAGGGTCAGTTCCAAACAGGGACGCTTTAAAGATAGAAACACTAATGCTGGTAAGAAAAATTCCAACAAAAGTCATAATGATTCGTTTTATAGTAGATGAATTCATTTGAGTTTCCTCCAAATAAAAAATACTTTTAATATTAGTTTCAGTATAAGGATTTAGTGCTGGATTTCTATAGGAAAGTGTGAGGGAGATATTGCAAAATGTGAGAGAAAATTAAAAGAAAAGATTGCATTCAATTTACAAAATGCAATCCTTTTTTTGTACATTCCAATATGGAACTATTTTAAAGTATGAATCATTATAAATTCAAATTTACATTCCAAAATGTAACACTTATATTGTAAATGAAAAAGATAAAAAAAGAAAGCCTTTAATTTTGATTTTTTTAATCCATTGAAATTATAGTTATTTGATTAAAAACTATTGATTTCTTGTAAGCCTAGTGTTACTATGAAGAAAAAATAATAGTCATTTCGGAAAAAAGAAAAGAGGAAAACAACTATGACCGAATTAATTTTAGAGTTTGAAGTTGAAAATCCAGAACTTCCATTGGAGATGGATCGTACAGGTTTGAGTTTTTTCAAAGCTTCTGTCAAAAATTATTCATCCGAGTGGTTTGAGGAGCTTTATACGAAAAAGAAATCTGTAATCAAAACCTACAGTTGGTCGTTTTTTTTACCAGAAGCCAGATTTGGAACTGAAACAATCCGAATAAGGGGAAATAAATTTTTTATATCGTTTTCGGATGCGAATATGGCGGAGCTGTTAAAGTTTTATAATGCATTTAGTTTGATGAAGAATAAATCACATCCGATGAATAAAAATTCTATGAAATTAGTAGCAATAAAAGCGCAAAATCTTCAAGAAATTAAAGATACTGAAATTATTATAAAAATGCAGAGTTCTTTGATTGTGAGAAAACACAATTCAGAGGATAACACAGATATTTATTATACTTGTGAAGATGCAGAGTTTCCTTCTATGGTGAAGGAAAATTTAAGAGTGTTTTTAGAAAAGCTGAATATTAATATGGATATCAGCAATTTTTCTATTACTCCGTTAAAAGGGAAGAAGGTGGTTTCAAAAGTAATGTCACGTTATACGGATCAAAGCATAGGAATTTATAAGTTAACTGGAAATCCGGAACTGTTAAATTTATTATATACAGCAGGACTGGGAAGCAGACGAAGTGAGGCACATGGAAAATTTTCTGTTTTATTCTAAATTTTCTTAATTCAGAAAGGGGATGGTTTGGTGGAACGCTATGTAATTACAATGGGCGATTTTTTGAAGAACGCAGGAATTGTAGGGATGAAGTACCTGTTGGAAACAGCAGGTGCTCGAAGAGATGTGGATTATGGAATCACAGAAGATGCACAGGGATTATGGCTTAATCGTAAATTCGCAGAAGATGCAAAGTGGACGGATATGGCTTTTAAGGCATTTGTTGAATGTTTTGGTTCGTCTACGGTGTATCAGGGAGTAATAGACAGAATAGACCGATGCTCGGGGAAAATTACTCTGGGAAAGTGGAGTCCAGAAAAAGCAGAGAAAGAAGATTTAAAATTTATCAATGATAAACTGCTTTCGAATAGTTATCAGGCTGGGTTTGAAAACATCAAAGATAAGATTGAAGCACCAGATGTTTATTTAAAATTAAAGAAAGAAAAGTTGAGTGATAAACTGCCAGTAGAAGAACTTCAGAAGCGTTTGAGTGAATTACAGGAATTTTTGAAACAGCCAAAATGTAAGGAAACTTTTATTATGAAAAGTGTGGTGTATACTTACATTAATCGCTTTTGGGATGGAAAATGTTTTTTACTGCGGGCAAATGCAAAAAAAGATATGTGGGAACTATTTGAAAAAGATTTTTCAGAACCATTTCGGAGTTATTTGAAAGCGGACCATAAAAAAGCAAAAGATTTATGCATAGACTGTGGTGAGCCAATGAATACAAAAGAAAAGGTTTCTATCGCATTTATGAATGAAATAGGAGATGATTTTACAAGAAAACGTTCTGCTTTTTGGAATTGTAAAGCGGATGCGTTTCTTTGTCCTGCCTGTGCTTTTGTTTATGCATTGAGTCCATTAGGATTCCGCTTGTTTGCAAATAAATTTGTGTTTGTAAATATAAATAACAATATTAATGCCTTGATAGATGCAAATTCAAAATCAAGAAAATCCAGTATGGATGGTGAAAAAAAGGAAAATGAAAGATATTCTGCGTGGTTTGCAGAGTCCATTAATATTTTATTGAAAGAAAAACTGCAGGGATTTTCTAATATACAAGTAATTTTACGTGGAATAAAGGCGGAAGATAAGTATTTTCTAAGTATTGTAAATAAACGTATGCTAAAAACAATAAGTAGACCAAGTGTAGCGACAGCATTACAATGGCTTGCAAAATCTCCAAATGCAAAAGTTAAAAATGAATTTTTGAATGTACATGAAGCGGTGATAGCAAATTTGTTTCAACAGCGTAATCAGTATCAGCTATTAAATCGATTATTAAGAGAAAGTATTGAAAATGAGTCTTTCAGTTTTTATGTTAATTGTATTTACGAAATCCAGTTGTGGTATGGAATGGTAGATAAAAATGAAAAAAGAAAGGAGATTATTATGAACTGTGGAATTATGAAAAAAAGCGGAGCAGATTTAAGAAAAGTAATTATGCAGGCTAAGGGAACAAGTTCTGGAGATTGTTTAAGAGGAACAGTATATCAATTATTAAATGCTTTGTATGTAAATAATGTGTGGAGGTTTTTGGATATTGTATTAAGATTATATAATTCTTATGGTTCAAGAAAGAATGAGAATGGACCAGAACTTTTAATACCGACAGGTATGGTAGAAGTATTGGAGGATAAGGGAAAATTCAGAGATTATGGATATGCATTTATAATTGGATTAGATGGCTGTTATGAGGGCAAAAAGGAGGAAAACTAAATGAAGAGAGATGGATTTACAATTACAATGGTTTTTTTAGCAGAAAGTGCAAACTATGGAGAAGGAATTGGAAACGTTTCTTCTTTAAAGAAAATGACAAGAGGGAATGATTGGCAATATTCTTATATTTCCAGACAGGCATTGCGTTACAACATTGTACAGCAGGCAGAGTGGGATAATACACCGGTCGATGGCAAGAGTGGGGTAGTCCAATTTGCGCCGTCGGCTACGATTGAAGATTATCCGGAAATTGACTTGTTTGGTTATATGAAAACAACATCAAAGAGTGAAGGAAAAGAAAAGGGGAAAGATGCTGATAACAAAGGTGGAGCAACGACCAGAAGTGCGGTTGTAAGATTGAGTAATGCAATTGCGTTAGAACCGTTTCAGGGAAATTTGGAATTTCTTACAAATGCGGGACTGGCTGTAAGACAAAATCTGGAAAATGGAATTGCACAGAGTGAAATTCATCGTTCCTATTATGCGTATACTGTGTCAATTGATTTGGACAGAGTGGGAGTAGACGGAGAGATTGATATTCCAAGTCAGGAAAAAGCAGAACGAATAAAAGTATTGTTAGATTCTCTGCATTATTTATATAGAGATATTAAAGGCAGAAGAGAAAACTTAAGCCCATTATTTATTATTGGCGGAAGATATCAAAGAAAGAATCCATTCTTTGAGAACAGAATTAAATTAGAGGGTAATAAAATTAATGTGGAAACATTATTAGAATTGATTGAGGACAATGAGATAGAAGAAAACACAGTTGTTGGAATTACATCTGGAATTTTTGATAATGAAACTGAAATCAAAGCAGAGTTAAAAGCGGAATCTGTGGGAACTGTATTCAAACATTTAAAGAAAGAAGTGGATAGTTACTATGGAGAGAGCAATTAGATTACAGTGTTTTCAAAATCTTGTGAATTATAGAAAACCAAGTAGTTTTATCATAAAAGAGACATTTCCATTACCTCCGTATTCGACTGTTCTTGGAATGATTCATGCTGCATGTGGTTATACAGAATTTCATCCGATGAAACTTTGTATTCAAGGAACAAACAGTGGGATGATTTCGGAACTTTATACGAGATATGCTTTTTCAGCAGGAGCAAAATTTGAGGAAGGCAGACATAATATCTGCATTGAAGATAATGGAACAAAATATGGAGCGTTTAAGGGAATTGCAAATGTGGAACTCATTTGTGAGAATCATTTGGTGATTCATATTGTTCCAAATGAAGAAGATTTTATGACAGTCTATCATGCATTAAAAAATCCACCTCAATATTTATCATTGGGCCGTTATGAAGATTTACTGGATATTGAACGAGTTGATATTGTAGAAATTCATCGAGAGGACGAAGTAGATTTAAAACGGGACATGTATATACCGGTAGAATGGGAATGGAAAAACAGTGAGGATAAAATTGAACTTCCAAATAAACAAATGACAGTATATAACTTGACCCGTGAATATGAAATAACAAAACAGGGACTTCGACGCTGGAAAAAAGAAGGGGGAAGAGTGAAAGCATATTATTGTCCAAAAGGGACTACGTTAGAAACAGGCGCATATACGGACAATTATGCAGAAATTAGAGAAGCAGAAATTGAAAAAGACGGAAATAAAAAAAATAAAGATTTAGAAAATGAAAAAGATGCAGCAATAGTTTTATATTAATCATTTAAGGAACAGTATTATAAAAAAATAATGCTGTTCCAGAAAAGAGTGGAACTATGGAATATTATGCAAAAACAAAGAAAAGGCAGTTATCTCTAGAAGAAAAAGCCAAGTTAAAAGAAGATTTAGAGAAGATTAAGAAAAAACTTCAAGATGAACTTGATGATACAGAGATAAATATTATAAATCATACAATAGACGATTTAGATAAAGATGCAGAAGAAAAGCAAAAAACTTTAAAAGAACATGAAGAAGAAATTATCAAATGTGCGGAAGCATTTTTTGAACAGTATGGAGCATATTTTTCAGACAAAGAAAAACTGTTGATTTTAGAAGCCTGTAAAAGACACGATTGGGGAAAAGCGAATCTTCTATTTCAAGCACTGATGTTCAATCCGGAAGTGGATGAAGAAACAAAGTTAGACAGCAGAAAGCTAGAGCAGATTCCGCATGGATTTTTAAGTGCAGTTACCATTTCAAAAAGTGAGTTTTTAAAATTATCAGAAGAGTTTTCAGAAGAAGATTTTAGTCCATTTATTACAGCCATTTATTATCATCACGACAGGGAAGATGATTACGATGGAGAGAAAATCAGAGAATATGGAAGAAAATATTATATGCAGCAGGCAAGCGAATATTTAAATAAAGATATTAGCAAATTGTACTGTAGCAATATCTATAAACTCTTATTTCGGAACAACCTTTACAGCAGTAAAATAGTGGAATACCAGTACGAAAATTGGTCAAAAATCTGGAATGAATATCTGCTTATAAAAGGTATGCTGAATAAATTTGATTATACCGTAAGTGCAGGTTATGAAGAAGCAGAAACTGCGGTAGATTTACATGAAAAGAAATTAAAGTCAAATATCTTAAATCAATATAGATTAGAATCTCAGAAAATGGAAGAAGGAAATGCAGACGAATCCACAAACATTTTAAAGCAATATAGCTTGAAACCAGCACAGCATTTTATGATGAACAATAAAAAGAAGAATCTGGTTGTAGTAGCACCTACGGGTTCTGGAAAAACAGAGGCAGCCTTACTTTGGCTAAACGGAGAAAAAGGATTTTATACTCTTCCGTTAAAGGTTTCATCGAATGCGATTTATAATCGAGTAAGAGAAAAATACTCTTATGAAGATGTAGCATTGCTTCATTCAGACAGTATGGCGAAATATTTAAAAGAATACAAACAGGAAGAAGCCGGAATTTGTGAAAAATATGACCGTGCGAAAATGCTGTCACAGCCGTTGACTGTATGCACGGTAGACCAGTTATTTAAATTTGTTTATCGGGCACTTGGAACGGAAATATTTGCGGCAACATTAAAATATTCAAAGCTAATTATAGATGAAATACAGGCGTATGAACCACGAGTTATTGCAACAATTGTTTATGGATTATCAATAATTCAAAAAATGGGTGGAAAATTTGCCATTATCACAGCTACATTTTCACCGGTTCTTCAGTATTTCATGAAAGAATGTGGGCTAGAATACTCTTTTGAAGATTTTACATCAGATGTAGAGGAGAAAGAAATTAACTCCAGACACAGAGTAAAAATTCATGATTCTTATATTAACGAAAGTGTGTGTAAAGAAATTTTAGAGCAGGGAAAACATAAAAAAGTATTAGTTATTTGCAATACTGTTTTAAAAGCACAACAACTTTATAAGATGTTAAAAGGTGAAAATGTATGGCTTCTTCATTCAAGATATTTAAGACGAGACAGAGCGTTGCTGGAAAAAAATATTATGGAGTTTTCAGAATCGGATAAAACAGGTGTCTGGATTACAACGCAAATAGTAGAAGCAAGTCTGGATATAGATTTTGATATTTTATATACAGAAATGTCTACAGCAGATAGTCTCTTACAGAGAATGGGAAGATGTAATCGAAAAGGAAGATATTGTCCGGAAGAAGCAAATATTCATGTATATGCTAGTGAAAATGGGGTTGGAAAAAACAGTGTATATGAAGAGAACCTGTATAAGCGGGCACTAGAACATTTGAGAAAATATGAAGGTAATATTTTTACAGAAAAGAATAAGACAAAATATATGAATGAAGTGTACAACATTGAAGAAATTCGAAATACAAAATATTTTAAAGAAATAGAAACATATTTAAACCTTTTTGAAAATATTCATCCTACGGAATATCTGGCAAAAGAAGCAGAAGTAAGAAATATTAACAGTATTACGATTGTTCCTGAACGAATTTATCAAGAAAAAAAAGAAGTATTTGATGTAGGAATAGAATTTTTGAGTAAACCAAACATTGGAAGAGAAACGAGAAGTCTAATAAAATCAAAACTCCAGGACTTAACACTCAGTCTGCCAATTTATCAAAAATTCCCTGAAAAAGTTGATAAAAAAATAATTGGTAATGGAAGAAAACGAAAAGTTATGGATATCTATAGGGCAACATACAAATATGAGTTTGAGTTTGAAACAGGAAAAGGCATGGGGCTTATTATGCAAGAAGAATTGGAAACAGATGGAGAATTCATATAGAAAGAAAATTGTCGACCTGTGATAAGGTAAAAAAGGCGGGGAGTCGACAATTGACGCTTTGTAGGAAAAATGCAGAGTTTAGGAAAGAAAGAGAAGATTTTATTGAAAAAACAGAAGATAATGACAGGGTCGACAAAAGATGGTAGAATAGTAGTGGAATTATAAAGGGCTACATTGGACGGGGGAAATAATAGAAACATATTGGAATGTAAAAATCAGAGACTTGAAAATCTTAATTCTTTCGTTTGTGAAATAATAGAAACATATTGGAATGTAAAACCGTCTGACTTATTGCCGTATTCATTTCTGTAGTAGTGAAATAATAGAAACATATTGGAATGTAAAATTGTACCTGTCAGAACATCATTCAATTCACAGATAGAAATAATAGAAACATATTGGAATGTAAAAGGGCGTATTAAAGATTGTTTAGTTGCGACGTGGGGGGAAATAATAGAAACATATTGGAATGTAAAACCTCATGATTGCAGACGGTCCAAAATTGATTTTTCCGGGAAATAATAGAAACATATTGGAATGTAAAATAGGAAAGTGCAATTCCTGTGGGACTAAAGATAAAAGAAATAATAGAAACATATTGGAATGTAAAAGTGTTCGTTACATCATTATTGAGTACTCCCGAACTACGGAAATAATAGAAACATATTGGAATGTAAAAATTTTGCAAGAATCAGGCGGAGACTATCCAGGCGGGGAAATAATAGAAACATATTGGAATGTAAAGCGGGTCTCTGTCATTTAAGGTCAGAGGCAGTTCGGGGAAATAATAGAAACATATTGGAATGTAAATTTATACATGTCTCTGCTATCTTCTGTTACATTGTAGAAGAAATAATAGAAACATATTGGAATGTAAATGTTACTTCTGCTACTACTTCGCCATTTGCAAGCAAAGAAATAATAGAAACATATTGGAATGTAAATTTAACATCTGTGTACAGCGGATACGGTCAATAATCGAAATAATAGAAACATATTGGAATGTAAATCTCAATTCATAGGCTGCAGAAAATGTGAGGCGTTCGAAATAATAGAAACATATTGGAATGTAAATCAATGACAACACGCTCTCTCAATGTTTTTATCTCCGAAATAATAGAAACATATTGGAATGTAAATATTACAAAGCCTATCGCATAACCGATTTTGTATGGCAGGGAAATAATAGAAACATATTGGAATGTAAATCTTTTCATCATTTAAAACAAGTGGCAATAACTCAGCGAAATAATAGAAACATATTGGAATGTAAATCCTTTATTTTTAGTGATTGAGTCTGTCGCTTTTTTTGGAAATAATAGAAACATATTGGAATGTAAATAGGTACTCTAAGGAATTAAACCCCAGATAGATTACTGGGAAATAATAGAAACATATTGGAATGTAAATTCTTCCGGGCAGAAAGGTCTTTGTCCGATTGCCGCACGAAATAATAGAAACATATTGGAATGTAAATTTCTAAGAAATATTTACACTCACCTAAGTTAGCAGGAAATAATAGAAACATATTGGAATGTAAATGAGTCATGAAGAACTTACGGTACAGACGCTTATTCAGAAATAATAGAAACATATTGGAATGTAAATAGTTTTTCGATCATAACCGTTACAGTGTCACAAATCGAAATAATAGAAACATATTGGAATGTAAATGAGACTTCCTATCAGGAAGATTCTACAGGGTATTCGGAAATAATAGAAACATATTGGAATGTAAATGCGGGATGGATTGCAACAGAACGAGGATATGGAATCAGAAATAATAGAAACATATTGGAATGTAAATGCGTTAGCATTTTCAATCAATACGCCTTTGTCGTCCGAAATAATAGAAACATATTGGAATGTAAATAGAAATCCGAACAGGTTATTGATCCGGCGACTGACCTGAAATAATAGAAACATATTGGAATGTAAATTCCTCTGCTGATGTAAAAACATAATCGACATTAACAGAAATAATAGAAACATATTGGAATGTAAATTCGAGAATCCTGATCATATCCGTGTGAATCATCGTTCGAAATAATAGAAACATATTGGAATGTAAATGTAACATCATTAAATCCATTTTGCAAGAAAACGCTGAAATAATAGAAACATATTGGAATGTAAATAATTTCATTATCAATAGTCACTGTTCGGATGTTTCGGAAATAATAGAAACATATTGGAATGTAAATGAACAACAATAATCATAATAACGATTGCAGCTACTAGAAATAATAGAAACATATTGGAATGTAAATGCGTTCAGCTCTCCAGATTTCTACTTTGCAAAAATTCGAAATAATAGAAACATATTGGAATGTAAATTTGAGTGTAATTGTGATGGCTTTTGATGTCATTAAGAAATAATAGAAACATATTGGAATGTAAATGTAATTTTTTCAGCTTTTAATGTTCCGTCCGAATTTAGAAATAATAGAAACATATTGGAATGTAAATGTGAAAGAGAATGACCACTGCATGGACGCAATCCGAAATAATAGAAACATATTGGAATGTAAATGGGGCAAGTCGAGCAAAAAAGAGAAAATTGACAAAAAGAAATAATAGAAACATATTGGAATGTAAATCTCGTTCCGGTTGAGCAGTGGAACAGATGCAACGCTGAAATAATAGAAACATATTGGAATGTAAATCGGTTCTGCTTCTCTCTGTTAGAGTCCATGATTCGGAAATAATAGAAACATATTGGAATGTAAATGAGTTAAACACGACAATTAAAAAGATTGCATTTAAGAAATAATAGAAACATATTGGAATGTAAATAAATGTCGTCGGTGTCATGAACGGATTCGGTCTTTTGAAATAATAGAAACATATTGGAATGTAAATCGAGGAATTAGAATTACAGATATAATGCTGATGTGTGGAAATAATAGAAACATATTGGAATGTAAATTATCGTCACTTAATAGGATTTGAAGAGGAGGCACACGAAATAATAGAAACATATTGGAATGTAAATTCGTTCTTTTCTGCACTTTCCAAGAACTCTACTACGAAATAATAGAAACATATTGGAATGTAAATCAATGACAAGAACGCAAGAAAATATGTCGAGAGACTGAAATAATAGAAACATATTGGAATGTAAATGAGCAAACATCATTATAATGGACGAGTTTAGACTTGAAATAATAGAAACATATTGGAATGTAAATAACAGAAAAGAGTGTCACAAAACCAGATCCAGAGTCAGAAATAATAGAAACATATTGGAATGTAAATGTAGCAGGTGCAGGGACGGCAGGAGAAGTATTTAGAAATAATAGAAACATATTGGAATGTAAATCAATACTTGCCGTCTTTGTCGATTGCATCAAGCAACGAAATAATAGAAGCATATTGGAATGTAAATTGATCCTTGCGCTGACGAACGGAATCACAAGTGTGAGAAATAATAGAAACATATTGGAATGTAAATTTGTTCTGATAATTTCTCACCATTTGCATTTACAGAAATAATAGAAACATATTGGAATGTAAATTAGAATCTTTAAGTGAATCAATATTTGCGATATTACGAAATGATAGAAACATATTGGAATGTAAATATACGCGGAAGCGTTGGCAATGCTAGAGAAAGGGAAAAGAAATAATAGAAACATATTGGAATATAAATAACAAATAGCTTTTCCTTACAATCTATGTTATCATATAAACTATAGAAAAAATATCAGAATTATATGAGAACGAAAGGAATACAAACAATGAAAATCGCAGTAACTTATGATAACGGAGAAGTATTTCAGCATTTTGGAAAGACAGAAAATTTTAAAGTATACGAAGTAGAAGACAACAAAATCATTTCCAGTGAAGTAATCAGTTCTAACGGAAGTGGTCATGGTGCCTTAGCGGGTGTATTAGCTGATCAGGGTGTAGATGTTTTAATCTGTGGTGGTCTTGGTGGTGGAGCGCAGACCGCTCTTGCCGAAGCAGGAATTGAAGTGTGTGCAGGTGCAGCAGGTGACACAGATAAAGCAGTTCAGGATTATTTAGATGGAACTCTGGAAGATGCCGGTGTAACTTGTGATCATCATCACGAAGAAGGTCACAGCTGTGGAGACCATGAAGAAGGTCATAGCTGTGGTGGAGATTGCGGTGGCGGATGCCATGGATGTGGAACTCCACAGATTATTTTAGAGGGAAAAAATGCAGGAAAAACAGTAAGAGTACATTATACAGGTACTTTTAATGATGGAACAAAATTTGATTCTTCTTATGACCGTGGTGAACCGCTTGAATTTATCAGCGGAGCTGGAATGATGATTAAAGGATTTGATAAAGCGGTTGTAGATATGGAAGTTGGCGATGTCGTAGACATTCATTTAATGCCGGAAGAGGCTTATGGAATGGCAAACCCGGATGCAGTTTTCAGTGTTCAGATCAGTGAACTTCCAGGTTCTGAAGAATTAGAAGCAGGTCAGCAGGTTTATCTTCAGAACGCAATGGGACAGCCATTCCCGGTTAAAGTTGTTTCAAAAGAAAATGGTGTGATTACTTTTGATGCAAACCATGAAATGGCAGGAAAAGAATTAAACTTTAAGATTGAATTAGTAGAAATCTGCTAAGAAAAAATCAGTGAATTAATTTACAGTCTCTTACAGAGAACTTGTAAAAATAAAATAGAGCAGTTCAGAATGATTTTTCTGAACTGCTCTTGCTTTGTGTGAAAAATGAAAAATCAGTTAAAAGAAGCAGGGTTTGGGTATTTATCTTCTGAAATGCAGTAACCATTCTGGTATTTTACAGTTAAATAAAGAGTCTTTTCTTTGCCTTTAATTTTCACATAGCAGATTTTATCATTATCAAATTTATCGGTGATTTCGATTTTTTGATTTTCGTAATAAACCCAGACACTTCCATCTTCTTCGTATTCTACTTCAGGCATATTAATCTGTTCCATGATTTCATCTTCTGTAAGCGGGCGTTCTGTTCCGTCGGCATCAAATGCGACTCCGCCACCGCCCTGCTCTACTGTATTTCCATTTTCATCAGAATAATTCAAGCTATAAGAGCCATCTTCTTTTATATCGAGTGTGGAATCAGTCTGGTCTCCGTGAATCCAGAGCTGAATGGTACGCTGGATTCCGCCAACATTTGCTGCGTATACAGTTCCGGTGCCTCCGACTAAAATGAATGCGGTAAGGATTGCAGCAGCGACTTGAAATTTGTGTTTCTTTTGCATTTTTACCATTTGTGTTACCTCCAGAGAAATTGGTTCTAAGGGATGCAATCCAGAAAAAGCCTGTTTATATTTTTCTTTATTCGTCATAATTCCATTCCCCCTTTAATGATTCTTTGAGCAGTGCTCTTGCGCGTGATAAACGAACTTTTACATTGCTTTGTGATAACTTTAAAATTTCTGCGATTTCCTTAACGGAATAATCCTCATAATAAAATAAATGAATGACGATTCGGTATTTTTTTGGAAGCTTCATGACTTCCTCGAAAAGATTTTCTGATTCCGGTGTTTCAAAAGTTAAAGTTTCCATGTATTCTTCCAAAGAAACTTTATGCTGATGCCAGAAAGTAAGAGTCATATTTTTCGCTTTATTAATTGCAACACGAATCAGCCATGCTCGCAGATGTTGTTCGTCTTCAAATTCTTTTTTGCTTGTATAATATTGAATGAACGTATCTTGAACGACATCCTGCGCATCGGATGGATTTTTGCAGATGTTAAATGCAATTGCATAAAGATTATTCTGATAACGTTCAATCAATTCCTGAACGGATTGTCTCATGAGTTTTTTACTCCTATTATATTTTGAAAGGTCCTTTCATTTATAACACAAATGAGAAAGGAAAAAGGTTACAAAATAAAAAAATAATAGAATAAAAGGGATATTTTCTTTTCATAAACGTCTAATCTATGTAAGAAAACATTGCATTCAAATTTATCTCAGTCGATAAGACTACGACTGAGATAAACACTCTGTGGGGCGCACATTGTCCAATGGACAATGGTTCTGCGCGGACCGTAACGAAGTGTAGACCGTAGCGATTCTAAGAAGAATTTGTCAGCTTGTGCTGACTGGAATCGCGCGCCAAGTCTCACGAGTGTTCGACTTGAAATCAAACAGCCGGCGAGAAAAGGGTGGTGATATTTTGACGAAAGAAAATTTAGGAGAGTTGATTTTAAATTCAGAAAATCAATTATATGCTACTGCAAAAATCATTCTTGGAAATGATGAGGATTGTGCAGATGCAATTTCAGAAACCATTGTGAAGGCATTTGAAAAGAGGGAAACGCTGAAAAAAGAAAACTATGCGAAAACCTGGCTGATTCGGATTTTAATTAATGAGTGTTATAGTCTGCTTCGCAGGCAGAAAAAATATGTATCGATGGAAACAACAGAGATACCGGAGCGAAAACAGCCGGAAAAAACAGATTACAGTGAATTGTATCAGGCGGTTTCTGAACTAAAGGATGAGTTAAAACTTCCGGTTATTTTATATTATGCGGAAGATTTTAGTATCAGAGAAATTGCAGAGATTTTAGAAATAACAGAAGGTGCAGTGCAAAAGCGTCTGGCAAGAGCCCGTGGAAAGTTAAAAAAAGCATTTGAACATAAGGAGGTGTTCGTATGAAATTAGAAGATATCAAGAAAGAAATGCCAAAAACTCCGGAAATGATTCATAATCGGATTCAGGATGAAATAAAAAGACAGATGGAAAATGAGCAGATTGCAGTATTTCCAACCCCAAATGCTAAGAAAACAAAATGGAGCAGAGCCCATGTAGCAGCAGTCGCCGCAGTTTGTATTTTAGGCGTATCGACAAGTGTTTATGCCGGTTCCAAATGGTATGCGATGCATTTGGAAAAACAGGGAACTTATCAGGTGGCAACAAAGATTTCAGCCAATGAACAGAGCAAAATGACTGCGATTCCGGATGAAATTCCAGACGTAAAAATTCAGGCAGGCTACCTTCCGGATGGGATGGAAGAGGTAGAAGAAGGAAAATTTTCTAATTTGGAAACACCGTATCAGGGTGGGTTTTCAATGAGCCTGATGCTGTTGGATAAACAGGATTTTGAAAGCGTATTAACGGACAATCATGTGGTAGAAAGTGAAGAAAGGAATTTTGGGAAATACGAGGGTGTTTATCTTCGGTATCAGGATTTGGAGCAGAGTGGTTCGTATAACCAGAGGATTTATCTAATGTGTCCGGATGAATACCGGATGGCAGTCATTTATGTGGGAGATGATATGTCAAAGGAGGAAGCGGTAAAATTTGCAGAAAATATTTCTCTTGTTAAAACAGATAAGATGGTTGCAACAAAAGATATGTACAGCTGGAGTGATTTTGTATCAGCGGAGCCGGAAGCAGATACCAGAGAAATGGTAACGAGTGTATCATCGGATGAATTGAAACTCTGGAAAACAGGAGAAGAATTTAAGATTTCCCCATATGTTTCTGCAGAAGATGAAAATGGCAATTCAATCGAATCGGCAGATGTATCGGTAAAAGTGGATTCGGTTCAAATTTCAGATGATTTAAGTTTGTTAGATGAAAATAAGATTCCGGAAGAATGGAAAAAGGCAGTTGGCGAGGATGGAAAATTAGTAGAAAATCAGCTTTCTTATATAAAGACCGGAGATGGTGTGGAAGCACTGGATGAAGTTGTGAAAACCGAAAATGTGAAACAAAAGCTGGTCTTTGTGACGGCAACTTATAAGAATAATTCAGAAGTTACATTGAATCATATATTATATCTCGGAAATTTGATGTTGCTGAAAGCAAAAGATGATACTTATCAATTGTATATCGAAAATGAGCAATCGGGAGATAATTATGATTGTATTCATTCGAGCAGTGTAGCGAAAGCATTTGAAATGGATTATTACAGTGTACAGGAAGCTTATGGAAATGGTGGAAACTATATTTCAGCTTTAAAACCGGGAGAGAGTATTCAGGTAGAAATGGCATGGATTGTGGATGAAAATCAACTTTCGAACATGTACCTTAATTTATCCGGAAATGGAAGCAGCAGCGAGTTTGTGGATAGTACACTGGAAACAGGCATTGTAGATATTCGTCAGTGATGAGTTAAGAGGGGTGTGAACAAAGCTATTTTTCACGCCCCTCTTGGTATTTTTTATAATCACTCGTTAGCAAGTTCTCGATCGTTTCCGATAAAGAAAAGTGCAATTGTATCCGGTCCTACATGGCTTCCTGTACAGAAATCATAAGAGGTGTTGATAAAATCACGGACTTTAATTTTTTCCTGTATTTTGTTCATAACATACAGAGATTCTTCATAAGCATCCGCGTGAGCGATACCGATAATCTGTTTTTCAGGCTCTACGATATTATTGCAAACCAGATCAACCAGTGTATTTAAAGCGGCTTTACGACCACGCACCTTTTTATAAGTGACAATATAGCCATCTTTATCTCCCTTTAAAATCGGTTTAATCTTAAGCATATTTCCAATTGTTGCTACGCTTCCCTTGATGCGTCCGGTGCGGGAGAGATATTTCAAATCGCCAACTGTGAAGATACCGTTCATCTTTCCTACGCAAGTCTCCAAAAAATCGGCAACTTCGTCAATCTCCATTCCTTTTTCTCTCATGATGCTGGCGTAGATTGCAAGGATTCCCTGAGCAAGAGAGGCATTGAGAGAGTCAATTAAGCGTATTTTGCAGCCGTTTGTATGTTTACTTAATACTTCTTCTGCAGCTAAGCGTGCAGAGTTAAAGTTTCCACTGATATTTTTGCTTAAAGAAAAGTATAACACGTCCTGATTTTCTTCTAATGTGTTTTGGAATTTCTCTTCAAAAGTTGCAGTGCTGATCAGTCCGGTTTTGATTTCACAGCCTTTGCGCATGGCATTATAATATTCGGTACCCTTTTGGCGTTCTTCTTCTAAAGAAAGCTCTGGATTATAGCAGGTAACTTCTTTTCCGTCAATCAGATTAATAAAAGAGATGACATTGATGTTATATTGTTTTGCTATTACAGCCGGAAGATTGGCAGCAGAGTCTACAAAAATCTGAAACATAGTATATCTATCCTTCCTGTTTGAATATGATTATCTTTCGACTATTATATCACAGATAAGTATAATTGGTAGACAGTTGTTCGGCTTTTGGCGAATAAAATTCCGAGTTCTGAGTAACTTATCCCCCTGTATGGCTTGTTAGAGAACAAGAGATTTGATAAAATAAAAATATTATTGGAGTGATGCGAAAGGGGATCCACTGATGAATGTAAATATTGTTCTTTATGATGAGTTTGAAACGTTAGACGCCTTAGGAATTGCTAATATTTTTGGAATGGCACCGGAACATTTTTATATTAATTATTTGTCGGTAAACGGAGGACTGGTTAGCAGTAAACAAGGTGTGAAGGTTTGGACCGAATTATTGATTCCAGAAGAGGTGGAGGATATATTGGTACTTCCGGGAGGGCGTACCGCAACGAAGCTGCTTTGTCTTGAACCGAAAAAATTGGAAATTATAAAAGCGGCAGCACAGGAGGCAGATATCTGTATGATGATTGCAAATGCTTCTTCTATATTAGCACAGACCGGGCTTTTGTATCATAGACAGATTGCAGATTATCCGGGAGATCAGAACTGGAAACGAATGTTTACTGCTGAAATTAGACGAGCAGAGGGTGTGAACTGGATATCCGATGGAAAATATTATTCCTGCAGTTCAACGATGGCTGGGTTTGACATGGCTTTAGGTGTAATCAGTGATATGGTGGATCTTGAGTTGGCAGTTCGTATTGCAGAAATGCTGGGATATGAATGGAATCAGGAGATAATTTTCTAAAAAAAGCAATTAAAAAAAGTTTTCCGGAGGGGAAAATATGCTTACAATATAGTATAAATGAAATCTATGGATTTCGAAAATTAGGAAAATTCCATGAAGCAAAACAGAAGTACAATGAAATTTATCATATCTATGGAGAATTGACAGAAGAAGGAAATGTTGACCCTGAATGTAGTGAATGCAGTTCAGAAAGTAATGAAGAAAATTAATTGGAAGGGAAGAAAATAAAAAGTCGGTCAGTCTCAAGGTGAATTTGGCAATTTCTAAGAAATGCTGTTGTTGCACATTACCTATAAGGGATTAAAATTTATGATATACCATCATTAGAACATAAAATATTATTTTTCTATCAAAACATAAAATCAAATTTTGACATGAGGTAAATGTATGAATAAACAATTATTGGAAAATCCACTTTTACTTGTAATTGACATGCAAAATGTATATTCAAATGGACAAAAATGGGAGTGTTCTAATTTTAATCGCTCTCTTAATCAGATAAAAAAATTATTAGAATCAAACACAGAAGAAAAAATAATTTTCACAAAATACATCGCATCCGATGAACCTCAGGGAATTTGGAAAAATTATAATATTGAAAATTCAGATGTTAATTTAGATAAATGGCTAAATGAACTTGTGGATGATTTTAAAGAGTTACAGAAAAAATATAAATGTTATTCAAAATCCGTGTATTCATCTTATAGCATAGAACAAATAAGAAAAGCTGCATCCGATGCCTCTTGCGTTGTTGTAACAGGAGTAGTTGCTGAATGTTGTGTATTATCGACGGTTATGAGCTTGATAGATGCTGGAGTCTATGTAATTTACCTTAAAGATGCAGTTGCCGGTGTAAATAATGAAACAGAAGAAGCCACAATAAAAGTCTTAGAAGGATTAGCACCGTTGCATTTAAGTATTATGACAACAGAAGAATATTTGCAAATAAAATTGAACTAGAGAACAGTATTTCCGCAGTGAATTAAACTATTAGTTGATTTTTTTCATAAAAATTCATGCTATAATAAACTCAACAAAACAACGTAATGAAAAGAGAAAATAAATGGAGGGCTATTATGGCAAACAGACCAGTTTTTGTAGCGAGAGAATCCGCACCGTTTTACAGAACAATGACAATTGATTTTGACTGGAATAGTGGCTTTGCAAAGGTACAGAAACAGAAGAATATTACTGCAATGCATAATGAGTTTTTAAGAAGAAAACCGGATAAAAAAATTTTAGAAATTTCAAGTAAATCCATGCAGGAATATGGAAATGATTTGAGTGCCTTTTTCCTCCAGAAATATGTTCCGGAACTCGGAAAGAAAGTACCGGTAGAATGTGTATTTCAGTCAGCAAAAACATTCCAAAAAGGTGGACCATATAAAGATATTTTGGAAGTTTCTCCAAGAGAAGCAAAACGAGATGGACGATTAGTTACCAGTGGTATGCTGACTGGATTTACATTTGAAAACAGAGTTTATCCACTTGAACCAAAGACAATTTTTTATGATTATATCTACATAAATGCATTATTGGAAAATGAAAAACTTGTGGAAGAAATTTTAAAATATGATGCATTTACAGATATTGAGTTTAATCCATCCAAAAGTATTAACTGTCAGGCAAAGGCAGCAGCGTGTTTTGTAGGATTATATCGAGCAGGTCTGGTAGAAAAAGTAAAAGATTTTGATACTTTTGCGGAATTATTTGGAGTAAATTCAAAAGGACAGTCAGTACAGTCATCTCCTAAAAAAGAAGAATCCAAAATTTCTGAAGTTATCAAAGAAGGAAATTGGATTAAACATAAAATTTATGGAAAAGGAAAAATCGTTAAAGTTGAGAAAACTTCATTGATGGTTGATTTTAGAATGGTCGGAAAGAAGAAAATTGGAATGGAGTGGTGCTTGAAAAATTGTGAAGTATTGAAATAGTTAAGAGGAAACAGCAGATTATCTGGTGAAAAAAATAGAATTTGGAGCGTAAAAATGTACGAAAACAAGGTCGTTCCGTCTCAGAAAATGATTGAGGCGAAACGACCCTTTTTTTATTCTTGAATATCTGAATCATACCTACGATCCGGCCTTCGCCGTACAATCCGTGCCCTTCACTTATATTCTGCCACCAGGAAGATAAGTCTGAGCTTCGGGGAGCGACCCCTAACTTCTTACCCTTGGCTTACGCCACAAGCCTGCACAGGATTGGCTACCTGTAAATTTCACCGTCCATTCAGATTAATAAACGAGTTTTTGTCAATCTGCCATATGGCTACTTTCACCGGCGACTTCTGTTATAGGCGGATTTCTCCGTCATCAAGGCAGAATGCATTGTTGGCTTTACCTCTGTCATATCAGTTGCCACACTGATATCCCTTAGGCTTACTCCTACACCGTAGGCGTCTATTGCTACATCCAGAAGTTCCGTGCTTTTAAATGCGGGCATTTCTGCGATATGTGTTTCCGTTGACGGTTTCCGTCTTCCCGGGATTTATCACTAAACCCCGGCAGCCTTCCAAAAGAAGTATCCTTGATTTGGTTGACTGGGCGCCCCTCACCCGTTTCCGGGTCTATTGGATTTACCACACACCTCGAAGTACTGGCGTACTTTATTCATCGAGTTGATCGCAGGTATGATTCAAATATTCAATTTGTTTTTTTGTAATCTCTCTTGCTGACAATACTTAGTATAGAGTAAAAAGAAAGATTTGTCATTAAACTGCTGGTTTAAAAAAGCGTAAAAAAATGCCCCCATATCTTCTATGGAGGCATTAATAAATGTGTTAGCTTACTTTTGGCAGTGCTTTATTTTCTCTCTTTTCTTTTTTTATAACCCACGGTGCCTAAAGCTCCCGCAGATACCAAAAGCATCAAAAGCGTAACGCCAAGTGGTAACTCATCTCCGGTCTTAACGGATTTGCCGGCAGAAGTAGCGTTGCCACTTCCTGCTGCCGTTGCGCCTGGAGTTTTCTTTGTGTTACCGTTTCCAACGGTAGTTTTATTGTTTCCACTGGTAGTTTTATTGTTTCCGGTTTGCGTTTTAGCGGCATCCGTTACCACACCAATGGTGCCAAGGCTGTTGATTTCTACGGAAAGCACTTTATCTTTTACTGTGCCTTTTAAAGACTCTACTTTTCCGTTTACACAATGTAAAAGGGTCATTTCTTTTCCTTCATATTCTTTTCCGACCGAAACAGAAAGTGTTGCTTTCTTCGGGAGACGAATCTCTTTTCCGTTCTTCAGAAGTTTCACTTCATATAAGCAGAATAAAGATTTGTTTGCCGGAAGTTCTTTTTTCATCAGAGCAACATCTTCGTGGTCATTTTTAATCGGTTTTACAGAAAGTTCCATATCATCTGTCAGACCTTCACCTTTTAAGGAAATACCATACTCTTTATTTGACAGCAGAGTAACGGATGTTTGCTGGTCGTCAGGTTTTTCTGATTCACCCGGTTTTTCCGATTCGCCCGGTTTTTCAGGAGTGTCCGGCTTTTCTTGCTCACCCGGTTTTTCTTCTCCTTGTGCTTCTACAAGGAAGGTATAAGTTCTGCGGTCAGTTCCTCGCACATTCTTTTCAGAAACCAGCTGAATCTGTGTTCCGACTTCAACCGGAATCTGTTGAGATACACCATACGCAACACCGTCGGCTTCAATGCTTGCAACACTGTAGCGATTGAAAAATTCAGGTGTGAAAGAAATTTCATCCTGGTTTGTGAGCAGAGTATACTCATAACGGTCTCTCTCAAAGGTTTCTTTTAAATTACCGCCCTGTAAGCCCAGTGTTTTTAATTCAGCATTTGCTTCCAAATCTTCACCAAGATTTTCGGTGTACTCTACAGTAATCACAGAGTGATCTTTTACTTCCCCGTTTTGTACGGTACATTGAGCAAAACTCTTATTTGGGAAGACGCCATCTAAGGTACCTTTCCAACCACTTCCCGAGCCTCGGTCAAATTCGGACAGTCCGTCGATTCGTTCGATATAAGTGCCCTGGAATCGAAGGGAAATATCGATTTCATTTTCTTCACAAGCGCGCTGAATAATGCTCATCATAGAGTCCTGTGCGTAGATTGGAACCTGCACATCGAGAATAGTGCCTCTGACGGTGGCTGGATCTTCTGTTGCACTCAGTGCCTGAGTGTCTGCCTGGATTCCATCCATGATAGTGAGAGAAACGGTTCCTTTTTGGTCACCAAGGTCTTTTAGTGCTTCAATTCTCTTTCGTGCAGCTTCCAATACATCGAGGTTTGTTACTTTTTGTTTTTCTTCCTCACTAAGCTGCTGATACAAGTCTTCGATAGCCTGTACGGTTGCTTCGTCTTCTAAAGTCAGCTCGTTCAGTTCAGGAAGTTGATTAATAGCCTGAATTACGGTTGCAGCGGTAACATCTTTTGTATCTTCCGATAAATCCCAATAGAATTTTCCACCATTTTTATAGTGCACGTAAGCACTTAATGCCTGGAAAGCCTGCACGCTGGCCATGTCATTGCGTTTTTTGCTGGTTTTGTCGTGACAGAAACCGGTTGCACCTGTGGTATCGCAGTAGTAATCCATTAAGCCTGTAATACTATTGCTATAAGAGGTACCAAAATCGGAATTTAATGGATCAATCTGCAGCGCAATCAGTGTTAATAATAATTGGGAAGTGCTTTCTGCAGTTCCCATATCATAGGAATCGGACATTGCACTTTTTAAATATGCAAGACCGGCATCGATTGCATTTTTAGCTGCTTCATTGGTCTGTCTGTATGGTGCCAGTGCCTGTAATGCCATGGCGGTTGTATCAACACCCGCAGTTTTGTTATCGGTTAATCCAAAGCCTCCGTTGTCCGGATTCTGGAAAGTCAGCAGTGCGGAAATTATTTGTTCTCTATTCCATTTCGCATCGGATGGAATCGGTGTTTTCTTGGCATCCAGTGCTAAGAGTGCCCAGGCTGTTTCATTAGAACCACTGTTTAAATTCGGATGATTATAAATCATTTCTGCGAGATTGACACCGCCTACATCGGTAATATCTTTGTTCATTACAGATAAGACGAGGGCAACTCGCTCAATTTCGGTAGGTTTCTTATTTGCTTTCCAGCCTTTCACGGTTTTTACTACAGAATCATAATATTGAGTTTGTTTTTCTTCCGGAATGGCGATTCCGGCACGAAGAAGGTCATAAACAATCCAGTCGTGCTCAATACATTCATAATTCTGTTCTGGGCTGATTGCCTGTAAATGTGCTTTTGCGCCAAGCAGACCTTTCTGCACCAGTTCGTCGATATTAATTTGTGGAGTTTCACCGCCTGCAACTTCAATTGTAATCTGAATCGGAGCGACGGAGTTTGTGTTGTCAAGAGGAGTGCCGGTTGCGACAACCGTTCCTTCTTTTAATGCTTTTACATAATATTGATCATTTGTGACAACCGAATTGAAATCCGGTGCGCCTTCCCATTCTGTGCCTTTTTTCCACAGAATCGGTTCTTTTTTATAAATCTTAACGATACCTTTTTTATCAAAGGTCCATTTCAGGTCTGGATAAGTAACACTCCAGCCGGCATCGGATTTTTCACCTTTGAAGGTTAATTCCAGTGGCTGTTCCGTGAAATTTTCCATGCTTACTTTATCTTGTACTGCAGTTACTTCAGTAAGTGGATTTTCATATACATAAGTCACATCAGAGGTACCGGATACGGTAGATTCTTTCTTGGTTTCCGGATTAGTCTGTGTAAGGGTCGCGCGATAAGTAACGGTACCTGCTTTGTATGGTACATATCCTTTTACCATACTTTCTACATATTCAGCGATGGAGGTATCGCTGCTTGTTACCTTCCAATTATCTGCATAACTTGCATTTTGTGGAGAGACAATTACGCCACTGTAATCCGGGAGGAAAGCATACTGATCTGGGTCATTGGCATTTCTTCCATGAATGACTTTGTTTCCGGAAATTGCAGGTTTTACAGAGGTTGCCGGTACATAAGTAGAAGTTACTTCCACCTCTACGGTAATAGCATTGTTTACTTTTGAGGTCACAATCATTTTTGCGGTACCAGGTTTTTTAAAGGAAAAGCTGCTCGAATCGTTGTAGTTTTTAATGAGTGAGTCATCGCTGGTTTTGTAAGCAAAACGAGTTGAGTTTGCAGGCACAAAAGCATCGCTGCCCTGATATTTGGCTTTAACTTCGATTTTCTTTTCTTCTGAGCCGGCAACTTGGCAGGTCTGATTGGTTACATCCTGTCCGTCGATAAACAGCTTGATCTCTTCTAATTTTTGCGCTTTTGAAATGACTTTAACCCAGGCTACGGCTTCGCTGCTTCCATCTGCCTTTGTTTCCGTCGCAGTAACGGTAGCGGATCCTTCTTTGTCGATACGAAGGTCGCCGTTGTCGGATCCAATCATTAAGGAACCTTCTGGTTTTACTTCTGAAATGCCCCATGAAATTGTGCTGGTTTCCGGCACGTTTTTTAACTGGAAGTTTCCTACAATTCCAAATGCATTTACTTCGTCCGGTGAAACAGTAAAGGTCTGGTTTTCGATGGCAAGTGTTTCGCCTGCTTCAGTTACCATAACCATTTCATATTTGTTTTCCGGAAGATTTGGTTTGTCCGGATTATAAGTTTTATCTTCTCCGAAATAAGGATAGCCGTTGCTGTTTTGCCCCCATTTGGTGCCATTTGCTCCTCTGTTTTGATTTAACAGCGTTACAAAATCTTTGGTTTTCAGCTGTTCTTCTGATTTTGCAGAAGAGTTGTTTAAAGCAGCAGCCGGAATTTCAGCCGGATTGGCAAGTCCTTCCTGCCAGTAAGTATTTTTCAGGGTGCCTTCTTTATACTGATTAAATAAAACACCTTTTTTGCCCTCGCTGATGGAATAGCTGTTGATAATACTTCCGCCTTGCAGACGTTTTGCAAAACCGCAGGCTAAACTTCCTTTTACATCTGAAAAACAGTTAATGATAGTTCCTTTTAAATTTTGTCCGATTGGTCCATTTCCACTTTGTTCCCAGGTATCAATGGTACCGGTAAAATACAGATTCTGTAAAACGCCTTCTTCCCCTAAATGCTGGAACATCCAGTTTGCATTTTCAAAGATAATGGCATGTCCCTGTCCATCTAAAATGCCATTGAATTCCGTCATAGAGAAGTAAGAATCTTTTATGGTAATATCTTGATCCAGTACATAGTACTGATCGGAACTGGAATTAATCTTACTTAAATCATTTTCAGTTGAGATATGCTGAATCTGACTTGCGTCAGCAGGAGGAGCCACCGGCTCTGTCGGTCGTTCTTTTTTCAGACCGTCTTTTGCTGCCTGCAGTGTTGCAGTTGCGGTTGTAACCTCTTCAAGTGTAGCATCTTCATTTTTTAAAACGTTCTGTGCATTTGCAAGTGCTTCTTCAAGTTTACTCCAGCTTTCTTTGGTATAGCCTTCTTTGCTAAGTGTACTGCAAGTGTCTGCAAGTTTTTGTAAGTTTGTTTTATCCGGTTTCTGTACTTCGGTAGAACCGCCCTTTACGAGAATCGGAAATCCCTGGTTGTTGCCATCGGTCGGAGTTGCCCAGGAAAATCCGGTCTCCGGAAGATTAGTATTTAAAATGCTGTTTGCTGCGCCGGATTTAAAATCTTCTAAGGATTTTTGCTGTACGTTTTCCGGAGTGATTTTGTTGCCACCCATACTTACGGCACCATTCATACTTCCAGGTCCATAGCAGCTGTTTTTAAGTTTGGTATCGTTTGAGTTGTTGACACCAATTAAACCGCCGTAAAAACCGGAAAGCATTCCGGTTACGGTACCTGCAAAATAAGAGTTCTGGATCACACCTCCGTTTGCGGTACCTACTAATCCACCCGGTTCATCAAAACCGTCCATGTTTAACTTGGCAGTAGAAAAACAGTTTTGAATGGTTCCGCTAAAAGTCATTGCCATACTTCCGAAAGTATCGTCGCGTTCAATTACTTTTTCACTGGTTACACCCAGATTTTGAATGGTTCCGGTTACCTTATTTGCCAGAGGTTTATCCGTCAGGGTAATGGTGTGCCCTGCTCCGTCTAAGGTTCCCTCAATACTTTCAAACCACTGACCGCTTTCCATTGTTACATCTTCAGACAGGGTATAAGTTTCCCCGGCCGGAATTGTGGATGGAAGCGTGTTGGCATAAACTTGTACTTCCTGTTGGGATTCTTGGGCTTCTTCAGTTTGTGCTTCATTTTGTGTCACAGTTTGTGCATCCTCTTCAATATCATTTTGTGATGCATCGGTTGATTCCTGGTTCTCAATTGCTGAAGCATTTTGGGTCGGAAGTGCGGAAGCTGATACGGACATCGGCAGTGTACTTCCTAAAAGTGTTAGAACCAGAAGAATACTAAGCAGTCGCTTAAATTCTTTTTTCATGCTCCTTCTCCTTTTAAAGTATTCTACTTTCTATATACACTTCTCTTTTTTGGGAAATCTTTTTTTGTACACAAAAAAGAGCCTTTCTCCATTTCTGAAGCAAAGCTCTTTTATACACTGCTTGATTAAAATTATGAAATGCTGTTACTGCGTATAAAAGATTCTTTTCTTCAAAAATCTTGAACGAAGTAACAGCAAGCCCTCTGACTTAACGACCTGCAAAAATATGCTACTGAAGTTCCTCCGGTGTGCATATTTGGGGGCGTGTCTCACAGTAGAATCATCTGTATCAGATTTGCACTGATTTTCTTTTTAACTCAAAACATTCCTGTTTCTGATGACTGTCACAGGTATATAGTTTGTTAATATTTTACCTTAGATTTCCTGCTGCTGTCAATCGGTTATTTAACTTCTAAGCATTTTGGCATTTGGGAGGATATAGTCAATTAGGGCGTGTTGTGATAAAATAAAAATAATATTTTGAACGCAGATAAGCATTCCCCCGCTTCAAGTGCGCAGAGCACTAAGCGGCGGG
>ERZ836939.1169-NODE-1169-length-31474-cov-9.473790_pt1 | contig 31474 bp, 32 predicted proteins | sample MGYA00519912_ERZ836939 | MGnify/ENA primary metagenome ERZ836939 (study PRJEB31850, sample SAMEA3708810) | human gut metagenome | biome: human gut; feature: human-associated habitat; material: faeces | place: China | collected 2014 ...
TCGTTCATGTTGAATGATGCAACTTGTTTTAAACAAATCTATATCGTAACAGGATATACAGATCTTAGATTTGGATTGGATTCCCTGGCATCTATTATTGAATCTAAATCAGGAAGAAGTCCTTATGTTCCAGATACGCTCTACCTTTTCTGTGGTCGAAAGACAGATCGTATTAAAGGATTAGTTTGGGAAAAGGACGGATTCTTGCTTTTGTATAAACGTCTTGAAAAAGGCAGTTTTGTATGGCCAAGAAATGAATCTGAAGTACAGGAACTTACAGGACAACAATTCCGTTGGCTGATGGAAGGACTGACCATTTCTCCTAAAAGAAAGGTCCAGGAGATTTCCATACCGAAATATACCACATAATCCTTGTGCAAAAGGTAGAAATTTTACAGGATAAATCAAGTGCTTCATTCCCTTTATTTTGAATAATCAGTAAGTGATTTATTAGGCATTATCGGTGTGTTACAGCACTTTGGCAAGCTTATATTTTATAGGAATCACTTTAAAAGCCTTTGATTTTAATGGGGTAGAATCTTATTGTGGTTGCTTACAACCATAGGCAAAATGACGAATTCAGATGGGGATGAAATTCGCAATTTTCTGCCATATCCGCTATAATAATACTTAGAAAAGGGGTGTCATTATGGCGATGGAATATACAGAAGAACAATTAAATCATTTTGACAAGTCTACACTTGTTCAACTGTTTTTGGTTCAACAATCACAACTGAAGGATATTGATCAGAAGTTGCAGTTATTGTTGGAGCAAGTCGCTGTATTGAACAACAAACGTTTCGGCAAATCTTCTGAGAAACTAGGTGTAGATAACCAGATTTGTTTCATGGAGGTTGATGGGAATATCGTCTTTTTCAATGAGGCAGAGGCTGTTGCAGCACTGGATGAATCCGAAGAAGAACCTGTTAAAAAACGTGGAAAGAAGACAAAAGGGAAACGTATTGCTGATATCCGGAATCTTCCAGTCATCCCTGTAGAACACAAGATGACAGAGGATGAATTGATTGCTGAATTCGGAGAAGACGGCTGGTATCAATTAGAAGATGAAGTATATAATCGTTACCGTTTTACACCAATGAAAGTTGAAATCGAGGAACATCATGTGGGAGTCTATAAGTCAAAGAAGGATAACCATTTCAAAAGGGCAGATCATCCAGCTTACTTATTAAGGAACAGCCTTGTATCAGCATCATTGCTCGCTGGAATTTGGAATGCAAAGTATATAAATGCAGTTCCGCTTTATCGTCAAGAACAAGAATTCCAACGAATGGGAGTGAACATTGATCGAGCAGATATGGCTCGCTGGACGATTCTTTGTGCAGAAAGATACTTGTCGATTTTCTATGATTACCTACACGAAAAGTTATATGAATATCATGTGCTTCAAGCCGATGAAACTCCGGTTCTTGTTTCAAAGGAAGACCGAACAACCGGAACAAAGCACTACATGTGGGTTTACCGAACAGGAATGATGTATCTTGATAAGCAGATTGTCCTATATGAGTATCAACCTACTCGTAATGCAAACCATCCAAGATCCTTCCTAAAGGAATTTCGTGGAGTCTGTATAACGGATGGCTACCAGGTTTACCACACGATTGCAGAAGAACGTGAAGACCTGAAGATTGCCGGATGTTGGGCACATGTGAGACGTCGCTTTGATGAAGCGGTAAAGGCTTTGCCGAAGGCGAGTCAGAAAATGTCACTTGCATATCTTGCATTAAAACAAATCCAAGCGATTTATCGTGAGGATAATAAACTCAAGGAGTTAGGTTCTGAGGAACGTTTGAAACATCGACAGCTGACTGTGAAGCCTCTGGTAGATGCTTATTTTGCGTGGGCAAAACAAAACTTGTTGTCTGTGATGCCAAAGAGTAAAACAGCAAATGGATTCACGTATTCATTGAATCAGGAAAAATATTTGCGTGTGTTTCTTGAAGATGGTGATGTCCCACTAGACAATAATGCCGCAGAACAGGCAATCCGCCCATTCTGTGTTGGCAAGAAAAACTGGGTCATGATTGATACCATTGCAGGAGCTGAAGCAAGTGCAATCATCTATAGTATTGCTGAAACAGCAAAAGCAAACAATCTGAAACCATACGATTATTTTGAATATTTACTCACAGAGATTCCAAAACATATGGAAGATCATGATACAAGTTTCTGTGAGGATCTGCTTCCTTGGTCAGATAAGTTGCCAGAGAAATGTAGAAAGTAACTTATAAAATATGCCACTCTGATGAGTGGCTAATCAATTGATAGTACGCACTATGGTGCGTTTACGATTCCAAGTGTACACGCTGTGTCCACACATACACCCACATAAATCTTGCCAGAACCAGACTCCACGGCGCCTGCAACTCCACCCGCTTCTATTCTTTTGGAAACATCACGTGGCTTTAATATCTCTTTTGCCGCCTGATACATCTCAGTCCATATTTGTTCCATGTGAATTTCCCCCTTTTTGTATATAAGGTAAATACAGTATACACCAGATTTATTACAATTTTTGTACTTATTGTTTCAGGCCGCTTGCTTTTCTCTGCTATAGAGAGCAAAAGCAAAAAAATACCCAAAATAGATGTCCTTTTTTAGGATATTTTGGGTAATTTTAACTATGATATTGGATAATTCTGAGGTTTTCTACTCCAGTTATCCAATACCTTTTCAACAACTGCATCATAAGAACATGCTTTTGCCTGAACAACCGTTCCAACCTCTTCTTCCTGCAATGCCTGTGTTGTCATTGGTCCAATCGAATATGCCGTTTTGACCGAAACGTTCTTAGGCAATACCCCAAAAAATCTTTTCACATTTGAAGCACTGGTAAAAACAGCCTCAACTTCTGTCTCTTCGACGGATTGCCAGATTTCACTTTCCACCGGAACCTCTATATTCTCATAAGCTGCAATCTTATGTAGATGACAGCAATCCTGCAAAGTATCTAAGACCTCCTGCGAAGCTTCCTTTGCTGAGAAAAGACAGACATTCTTAGGATTATCACTATGCAAAAAGTGTTCCCGCCATTCTGTTGCAAATCCTTCTCCTGTCTCTATTTTGGGGATGAAATCTGCGCATAGATTGTGTTTTTCCAATTCTTCTGCTGTATGTTTTCCTACCACACCAATTTTACATCCGGCAAGCTTTCTTACATCCATTCTTGCATACTTCAGATTCGAAAAAAATGCCTTCACACCGTTTTTGCTTGTAAAAAGAATCCAGTCCATGCTGCTGATTTTCTTTTCAAACTCTTCGATGATAACCGGTTCTATTCTTCCAACTTTAACAGCTAATACATCTGCACCAAGTTCTTCTAGCTTGGATATGATTCTGTTCTCGCCGTGCAAAGCGCTATCTTCTTCTATGTATGGTACCACAATTTTTCTGCCAAACAGTGTCCTTTTTTCAAAGAAATTCAGCTTATCCTGCAATGTTACGACATCTCCAACTACAATTGTAGCTGGTGATTTCAGCTTTGTCTGCTCCATCTTCGCATCAATATTTTCCAAAGTTCCAATGCATTTGCTCTGGATCGGCGTTGTTCCGTTGGAAATGACTGCAATCGGTGTATCGGCACTTCTTCCAGCTTTGATAAGCCCTGCCGCAATACTTTTTACATGCGCAAGTCCCATTAAAAACACACAGGTCACCGTCTCGTCGGTAAGAAGTGAATAATCTATCTCCATCTCTTCGTCTTTTCTGCTGTGTGCGGTGATAACCTGAAAACCTTTGGCGATTCCTCTGTGGGTAATTGGGATTCCAGCATCCGCCAGTGCCGCAATTGAGGAACTGACACCCGGCACAACTTCTACCGGTACCTGACGTTCCACCAGATACAACGCCTCCTCGCCGCCTCTGCCAAACACATACGGATCTCCGCCTTTTAGCCGTACAACCAATTCATATTGTTTTGATTTTTCAAACAAAAGCTGGTTGATATCTTCCTGTTTCATGACATGTTTATGATTTTCTTTTCCAACATAAATCTGTTCACAATCCGGCTTGGTTAAATCCAGTAATTTAGGCGATAAAAGCCGATCGTAAACCAGACAATCTGCCTTTTCCACATATGCTTTTGTCTTTAAAGTAAGCAGGCCCGTATCTCCCGGCCCTGCTCCTGCTAACACTACTTTTCCCATCGATTAATTTTCGTCTCCATTCTTTTTCGAAAGTTCGAATTGATTTTTTTAGTTTTGAGAATTGGAAATTGTTATTATAAATCATCTTTTGATATTTCAATCGATGAATCATGTTCCATCCCTTTTAAGTCAATATCCGATTTTGTAGACTGGAAATTATCTCTCGATTTGAATATCCCTCGCAACGATTATATACACGCCTGCGTCAACATTTTGTATGTAAGCCTTGTACCCATCAATACTTTCTTCAAACTCAACTGCATACTACGATAAGCTTAATAAAACTCGATTAATTTTCTGTCAAGTTCTCTTATTTCTTCATCGGAAGAAATCTCTCCTAACAAGGCAATTTTTTCAATTTCTTCTCTATCTATTCGCAATTTTTCAATTTGCTCCAAATATTCTTCACCTAATGATACCCCAAATATTGCACCATACTCTTCACGTACCACATTGCTAAAATAGTCTGGTTGCATTTCAAAATGAGCAAGACCTAACCATTCCGGAATACAATCAATTCCCAACTCCTCTTTAGTCTCTCGTATCATTGTCTCTCGCATGGTTTCACCTTTCTCTGGACACCCGCCAAATATTTCCCAGCCTTTTCGCCAATGATTGAATCCCATAAGATAATCTTTGCCTATCTTTACAACAATTAGGCAGACCGTTATTGGTGAAAACTGCAAAGCTGCATCCTCTTCTGAAATTTTTACAAACTCTAATAATTTATTTCCAGATTGGTCTATTGCTAACATACGTGTCTCCTTCCTATAATTTCAAGCCCTAAATCATTAATCTTTGGACTTTTTCTTTAAACAGTTACCTCACAACAAGTGCTAAAGTGTATGAACATTCATTGTATCAATTCTAAAACAGAGCGTGCTTCCAATAATATTTTGCTGCCCTATCTGTCAAACTTGTATATATTCAGTGATAAGCCTATATAATTCTGTTCTTCTATTTTTAAGTCCACCTATTTCACGACTTCTATACTTTCGTAACATATCTACATCTAATTCAGCAAAAAACACACCTTCTTCATCTCCTGTTTCACTTACAAGCATATCACGAGGCGCACCTGTCTCTGTATTATATATAACGCCATCAAACAATGTTGAATGTCCATTACAACCACGATGTAGAGCTGGATAGTTACAAGTGGCAATCGCTAACATATTCTCATAAGCCCGACCACGCAACTGAGATAATCTATTTATTTCCATAGGGCAAGCATTTGGAACAAGAATGAGTTCTGCACCTTTAATCATCAAGATTCTGGCAGATTCAGGGAACTCTCTATCATAACAAATCATTGAACCGACTTTAATCATACCTTCTTTGGTATCAAGTTCCTCAACATAAAAGTTTTCTCCGGCATCAAGTACCCCTTCATCATCGTCCTCTCCAAAGTCACAAATATGTACCTTTGAGTAACGATATACTAGCTTTCCATGTCTATCAAATAGGCAAACTGTATTTCTAGGTTTTGGCTCATGCTTTTCCAGCAGTGTTATCACTATTGCCATATCCAGCTCTGAGGCAATCTCCGAAAATTGCTTTACATACTTACTGTCCAATGAAATAGAGTTTTGCTCCAACCATTCTTTATTGTGAGGAAAAGTATATCCGCTACTCCACATTTCTGGAAATAATGCTATATCTGTGCCATTTGCTTTGGCTTCACGACACGCTTTTATTCCCTTTTCAACATTATCTTTTATGTTTACATCAGGCACCAACTGTAAAAACGCTATCTTCAATTTCATATATCTACTCCATATATATAAACTTGAGCTTACTGCCCAGACAACTTCCAATTTTCAACTTTTCCAAACTCCACTACAAACTTGAATTTAGCAGTTCGCTTTCTTTCTTCTGCTATCAATTACAAACTCTTCCAGATTTGTTCTGTGGTGATACCTCACAGATGACGTCTTATCCTTTTCTATGATGAATTGGTTCATGTCTAAACCGTTTAGTGCGGCAATAGCAACCGCATAGTGTATCACATCTGCTAACTCATTGCCCAATTGGCTCTGTAAATTCTCACTATCAGATTTTTTCCTTTCTGCTTTCTTGTTTAATACCTCCGCTACTTCACCGATTTCTTCTACCAGTTTCATGAATAAACTTTCGTCAATTCCACCATTTTCGTAATGGTCAAGTAAATAACTTTCCAATTCTGCTATTGTCACATTCATAAATCTCTATTCTCCACAACTTCCAATTTTTCAATTCTACACAGTATTATTTAAGTCATTTCATATCACTTCAAAAAAATTACTGTCTAGACGAAGATTTTCTAATTTCAAACAGTAATTTTCGTCACTCTCAGGGCGTTCACAATAAAATTTACTGCTTCGATGACATTTTTTTATTCTGTACAGTATTTCCTGCAAATTTCAGGTAAGTATCTGGAAAAAATACTGGCTGAAATAATAAAATTCTATTCTGTACAGTAATTCCATTTCGGAACAATTTACAGGATGATTTCCTATTCTTATCTTCTTGACAAAAAGTCAAGAAATATCCCTTATGCCGAAAGCCAGCCCCTCTTTATGCGATTTTTAAAATCCAATCTGTGCTGTATTTCTCCTTTAAAATCTCCTGATGTTTCTTTATATGGCTGTCCTGGGATCAAGAAAACCTTAGCTCACCTAATTCTTCGCAAATCTTTTGTGCTGCTACTTCCACCATTTTTGCAGTTTTTTCTTTTTCCGAGACACAACCGGCAACATCAGCTTCCGATACCTTTGTGGATGCAAGTTTGCTACCATCCTCCGTTCCATACATTGCACGAAGTTCTAATTTTCCAGATGCATTGACATCACAAAAAGCCGCAACCGGCGTATGACAGTCACCGCCAATTCTTTTTAAAAAGCCTCGCTCAGCCTGTACACATAGGTCGGTTTTCTCATCGGAAAGGGCATCGAGCTTTGTTAAAAGTTCCAGATTGTCCGCACGCACCTCTAGTGCAAGTGTTCCCTGTGCCGGAGCCGGTATCATGTCATCGACGGACAAATATTGCGTAACCTCGCCCGCTCTTCCGATCCTTTTGATTCCGGCTGCCGCTATCACGATTCCATCTAGCGTGACTTCTTCCTGAGAAGATTCATCAAAAATGGCTTCTCCCCCGTACAATTTTCGAAGTCTTGTGTCGATGTTTCCACGGATTCCGACTATGCGAAGATCCGGTCTTTTTTGAAGAAGCTGATATTTTCTTCGTTTGCTTCCGGTTCCTATCACGGAACCTTTGGGCAAATCATCAATCGATGCTACATTTTTTAAAATTAGGACATCTCTGGAATCCTCACGAAGCCACGCTTTTGCAAACGTAAGCCCCTCCGCAGGCTCCTCTGGCATATCTTTTAGCGAATGAACCGCCATCTGAATTTTTCCTTCTAACAGTTCCTCCTCTATCTCTTTTACAAAAATGCCTTTTGAACCAATCTGATCTAGCTGACGGTTCTTCACAATATCCCCCGTCGTCTTTATCACAACCGGTAAAAACTCATCTTTAGGATAGGCTTGTGTTAACTTTTCAATCACCAGGTTTGTCTGCACTAACGCAAGTTTTGATCCTCTGGTTCCAATCAAATATCTCATTCTAATAACCATGCCTTTCCGTATCCAGCATACTCTCCTATATTTCCGTCCCTTACGCAGGCACAAATCTGCAAGTGGAAAATAAATTTTTCACATTATCTTCTGCGGCAATATTCCACTCTCTATCGCTGCCTTCGCAATCTCCTGAAATGCCCTTTTACGTTCATCTTCGCTCTCATATTCACGAATCACAGTATCCCGGATTTCTCCCATATATTCGTTCAGCTCTCCAAGAAACGGCGTTAAAATCGGCTTTTCTTTTTCTTTTAAATACTGCGTCAAAACCGGACTGTTTCCGCCACTCGAAAAAGCCGCCACAAGATTTTTTTCTTTGCGGTAAGACGGGAAAATAAAGCTGCAGTCTTCCTTCTGGTCCACTGCGTTTACCATGATTCCATTCTGTTTGCAGTATTGTGCAATCCTATGATTTAAAAAAATATCATCCGTCGCTGCAACTACAATTGTCATTCCATCACAATCTGTCTCTTCAAATAATTTCTTGCGTAGTTTGACATAAGTGCCTGCTTCTTCAAATGATTTTGTTTGTAACTCGACACGATTGTCTGCCTGGGCTGCAAGCTCCACAATACTGTCACAGATTTCTTCTGCGACTACCACCACAGCTGCATCAAAATCTAACAGCGTCCTGACTTTTCGATAAGCAACCGTACCGCCGCCGACAACAAGGCAGGGCTGATTTGTTAAATCTACGAACATTGGAAAATATGCCATACTACATCGCTTTCTTTCTGGATTCGTATCCGTTTAGTAAATGCGAAACGACCGGGCGAAGCTTCACTGCAAATGCAACCGCTAACATACATAAGATAAAATCCGGGAATACCGTAATCAGGCAGTAATCCACAATTACCACAGGCCACGAAACCGGTGATTTTACATAGAAATTGCTAATTAGATAAAAATAGATTGCTCCCACGGAATAATAGGTAATTAGGCCAACGACTCCAGGAATCATCAACGTTGCAGCGTTCACTTTCTTTAACTTCTCTGTAATGGCGCCCATGAAAAAGGCTGCCACTGCAAAGCCTAATAAGAACCCAAATCCTGGGCGGAAAATATAAGTCGGGCCTCCTCCTGCTACAAAAACAGGAATTCCGACAAGTCCAATACAAAGGTACACTATTACACTTGTAGTTGCAAGCTTTTTTCCAAGAAGGAAACCTGCCATCAATACAAAAAACCATTGCAGCGTAAAATGCATGGTATACATTGGCAGCGGAATATCTATTTTTAGGAATGCTCCTACTGCGATAAGTGCCGCAAAAAGAGCGCATGTTGTTAATTCTTTTGTCTGTAATTTCATTCTAAACTCCATTCTTTTGTGTGAAATTCTTCCCAAACTCCGTTTTCTTGTCTGTGAAAAAATTCACATTTTCCTCATTTTCTTTTGCTATTGTATCTAATATATCATTCCATTTGAAAAAAGAAAAGCCATCTTCGTATCTAGAAGCTGACTTTTCCTTTTTTGCCTCTTAAAAGAAATATTCATCCGAGTAAATTCTCAAGTCTTCTTTCGTGACAGCTCCATCCTGAATATGAAATGCATTGAGCACCGGATTTTTTGCCATAAGCGATAAAATCAGGTAACTTGCATTTTTATCATAGGCAAGCTTGATATCTTCGTCCGAAGGTCTGGATGGGCTGGACGGGTGTGAGTGCCAGTTTCCAAGCGGTTTTAAACCGTTTGCCCGCATATCCTTGATGGCATTTAACTGCTCTTTCGGGTCTAACGTAAAGTGATCTTCGGCATGGTCTACATTCGTCAGATAATATACCTTTGTGATAAGACGCCCGTTTTCATCCTCACTTCCGGCAATCAGACCGCACGCTTCCTCCGGGAAATGCTCTCTGGCGTAAGCTGCCATTTCATCGTAAAATGGATATTTCATTCTTATTATGCTCATTTTTCCTACCTCTACTGACGTGGAGCGTTAAATCGGTTCGCTGTCTCCTCGCAGACTTCCTGTTCGTAATCAATTGGCTTTAAGATGGTTGGATGATCTCCACAAACCTCACAATTGTGTGTATCCTTTGGAAGCTTAATCTTGCGGAACTCCATCGTGAGCGCATCGTAAGTGAGCAGATAACCGGTCAAAAGTTCTCCGACTCCAAGTAGATATTTGATTGCCTCCATTGCCTGAAGGGAACCAATCACACCACCCATTGCGCCGATGACACCAGCCTGCTTACAGGTTGGCACTGCATCCTTTGGTGGTGGATTCTTGAACACACAACGGTAACATGGGCCTTCTCCTGGAACATAGGTCATAAGCTGACCTTTGAATCGAATAATTCCTGCATGGGAAAATGGTTTCTTTTCGATGACACAGGCATCGTTAATCAAAAATTTTGCCGGGAAATTATCGGTTCCGTCAATGATAAAATCATATTCCCGAATCAGCTCCTGAATATTAGTAGAATCCACAAACATACGGTATGTGTTAACTGTAACATCCGGGTTCATCGCATTCATCGTCTCTTTTGCAGATTTTACTTTTGCTTTCCCGATGTCCGCTGTCCCGTGAATAATCTGTCTTTGTAAGTTGGACAAATCGACTTCATCCGCATCTACGATGCCAATCGTTCCAACACCTGCTGCCGCAAGGTACATCGCTGCCGGTGCTCCAAGTCCACCTGCTCCAATGATTAAAACCTTGCCATTTAATAATTTCTTTTGTCCTTTGGCGCCCACTTCTTTTAAAATAATATGGCGGGAATAGCGCTCAATCTGTTCATCCGTCATTGCCATTAGCAGCCACCTCCCATGAAGTAAAGGAATTCTACGTTATCGCCATCGTTTAATACTTTTGTCGCCTTTTCCTCGGTTGGAACAAACTCATCATTTATAGATACGGTTACATACTCCGGCATCTCGACATTTTCCTGTTCGATTAACTCTGGTAATGTAAGGCTGTCTTTCACTTCTTTTTTCTCTCCTGCTACTGTGATTGTCATTTTCATCCTCCATTCTTGTCTGAACCTTTCTGTTTTCAAACAAATCCTCATTTTTGTGTCATGATACTTTACAAAATACTACTAATTTTTCCACGATTGCTTTTAAATCAGCTAATTTCTGCACACCCACGGTTCGTTCTACGACCTGACCATCCTTGATAAAAAGAAGGGTTGGATTCGCCGTAACCTCATATTTTTCTGCCAGTTCTGCATCAAAATTTGTATTTACCTTGTATACAGAAACGGATTCTTCGTAATCATCTTCGATATCTCCTAACACTGGTGCCAGCTTTTTGCAGGCGACACAGGAATCGGAGTAAAAATCTACGATAACCGGTTTCTCACTTTTTAATACTTTTTCTTCGAAATCAGATTCACTAATTCTTGCTGCCATTACTCCTCAACCTTTCTGACATACAATGTGTAAGTTCCATCTTCGTTGTCTTCAAGCTTTAAGATTTTGTGTCCTTCTTCTTTCATACTTCTTGGAACGTTCTGTACCGGCTCTCCATCGTTCATGCGGATTGCAAGCACCTCTCCATCGTCCAATTCCTCGATTGCTACCTTTGCCTTTACAAATGTAAGCGGACAAACTTTGTCGGTAATATCTACCTGATCGTCATATGCAATATCTGCCATCTTTTCTTTCCTTTCTATGTATCACACTTATTTGCCTTCGTAAGCATCCTGAATCACTTTTTTGAAAGCTTCCTCGCCGTTTCTTTGAAGGGTAAAACGGAAACGTTCTCCTGCATTTGCGTGTTCTGCAAAATAATTGATTGCTGCGTCTGTAACTCTAAAAAGTGTCTCTTTGTCACGGATGATTGGAACAAGCTGTTCCCCTTTGTAAATTTTATTACCAAACAATCCACCAAAGGAAACAATATATCCCGGATTTCCAACCCAGGCATCTGTTGGACAACTCTTGACACAACGTGCACAGTTGTTGCATTTGTCTTTGTCAATCACGATTTTTCCATCTTCCATCGTAAGGGCATTCTCACGACAGGCTTTGACACAGACACCACACTGGATACAATCGTCGTGGTTACATTCCACGGTCATGCCACCCTTGATTCCGATATCATTTTCTTCGGATTTTAAACAGTTATTCTGGCATCCTGTCACACCGAATTTGAATTTGTGCGGAAGCTCTCTTCCGAAATACCGTTCGTCTAATTCTTTTGCAAGCGTATAGGTATCAATACATCCGCTTGGACAAATCTCAGAACCTTGACAGGCGGTAACGGTACGGACTCTTGGTCCACAGACACCGGTTCCAACACCGCCTTTTGCTAATTCTTCCTTTACAACATTGATGTCCTCCACCTTAATAAATGGAATCTCAATTCCCTGTCTGGATGTCATATGAACATATCCGTGTCCATATTTTTCTGCCACCTCGGCAACCGTCTTGATATTCTCCGCAGTCAGATTTCCTCCGACCACTGCCAGTCGAAGTGAGAAACAACCTTTTTGTTTCTGTCTCATAAATCCGCCCTTTTTCAGAGCAGCATAGTCCACTTTTTCTGCCATTTTCTTTCTCCTTACTTTCCTAGATTGTTACTATTTTCACAAAGATAATAGGTTATCTTTTTTCACCCAATATTTTGGCAAATGCCTGTGCAAAATCTTCTTTTAAATCTTCAATGTCTTCAATTCCCACACTGACTCTGATTAAGTCTTCAAATACGCCCGCATCTTCTTTTTGTTTTTCTGTGCTGTGCAGGCTGATGGTTGAGCCTGGATGAATCACCAGTGTCTTTGTATCTCCAATATTCGAAAGTGTGTAGGCAATGTTTAAGCTGTCGATAAAGTCAAACGCCTGTTTCTTGCTTCCTACACGAAGTGTTAGGATTGCACCGTATCCGTTTTCGAACTGCTTTTTGGCGATTACGTGCCACGGACTGCTCTCTAATCCCGGATAGTTTACGGTTACATCCGGATATGTTTCCTCAATCCATTTTGCCAGTGCTGCTGCATTATTACACTGACGCTCCATTCGAAGTCCTAGTGTCTCAAGTCCAATCACATTCAAGTATGCATTCACGGGAGCAAGACACGCTCCTGTATTGCGGAATAAACCATTACGCAGCTTTGCGATAAATGCCATCGGTCCAAACTTAAGATAATCGGCAAGCCCTGGATATTTTTCCTTTTTCCATTTGAATTTACCACCGTCCGTCAGAACTCCGCTGATTGAATTGCTGCTTCCATTGATATATTTGGAAGAGGAATTGACGACAATATCGGCACCGTGTTTTAATACCTGAATCAGGTAAGGCGTCGATGTTGTGTTGTCTACAATCAATGGCAGCTCATGTGCATGTGCAATTTCGGCTAATTTTTCAATGTCTGTCACATCCAGACAGGGATTTCCAATCGTTTCTGCAAAAACTAATCTGGTATGTTCATTAATTGCACCCTCAATCTGTTCCCAGTTGTTATTTTCTACATATCGGGTGGTAATTCCAAACGCTTCTAAATCCGTAAAAAGGTCAATCGTACCACCATAAAGGCTTGCACTCGATACAATTTCATTCCCACTCCTTAAAATATTTAAAAATGCATTCATCAGTGCTGCCATTCCGGATGCACATGCAATCGAAGCAATTCCGCCTTCTAGCTTCGTAATCCGGTTTTCGAATGCTGTTACCGTTGGATTTCCTACTCTTGTATAGCAAAATCCTGGCGCTTTGTTTTCAAATATTTTTTCCAAATCGGTTGCACTTGTCTGCTCAAATGCACTTGTCTGATAGACTGGCGGCAATGTGGAACCATTGGCTTCTTTTTGCACTCCAGCATGTAATAAACTTGTGTTAAATCTCATTTACTTTACTCCTCGCATCCCGCCGTATCCGAAAGATATCCGATGGCACTGTTTAGTGCATTTGCTCCATCTGATACCGCCGTAACTACCTGGCGCAGTTTCTTGGTACGCACATCACCAGCAACAAAAAATCCTGGCTGCTTTTTCGTTCCATCTGCCGTGCAGGTGACTCCATCCTCACCTGCCACAACATATCCCGCTTCATCCAGCTTTACGATATCCTTTACCAGCTCTGACTGCGGTATGGAACCATAGGCTATGAACACGCCATTTACCTCTAATGTTTTTCCGCTTTGTAAACGGATGCCCGCAATCTTTTTTTCTCCAAAGATTTCTGTAACCTGTTCCTTTAAGATAAATTCCACATTTTCACGCTTTTTCAAAAGTTCGACAGTACTTTGCGCCCCGCGAAACCGTTCTCTTCTGTGCACCAGATAAACTTTTTCACAGATATCCGCAAGATAACGCGCATCGTCCAGTGCGGTATCTCCTCCACCAAGCACCGCAACTGTCTTGTTCTTATAAAAAGCCCCGTCACAGATTGCGCAGTAAGATACGCCTTTTCCGGCATATTCCGCCTCACCTTTGATATTTGCTTTTCTTGGATATGCACCCGCCGCATAAATTACGGTTTTGGCAAGCTCTTTCGTATCATCGTCAAACGTTATCTCATACACCCTATCTTTTACCGTTCCCAATGGAACAATTTGAACCACTTCTTTTTCTAAAAATGGAACTTCTAGCGATAACGCATGTTCCCTGAACTTCTCACCGAGCTCATAGCCGTTACTGTTGGGCAATCCAAGGTAATTATTCACATTTTCACTTTCCGCAATCTGACCGGTTCCTTCATATTCTTTTTCCACAACAGCAACGCTTACATTTGCACGTTTTGCATATACTGCTGCGGAAAGCCCCGCTGGACCACTTCCTATCACAATACTATCGTACACGTCTCTTCCTCTTTTTATTTTATAGTTTTCCTACTAGATAAGTATGATATTGTCAAAAAGAACTTCGAACGTCAATATATCTGCTTATACAGAAAAACAATGGTTTGTTATAAGAAAAACTTATAGCAGATTTTAGATATATTCACATGTATTGACAATCACACCATCATAGACGGATTGTTTCTTGATGTACACTGCAGCCTTGTCAACATTTTTTCCATCCTTGTTCCAGTCTGTCGTAAAGGAAATGTTGTCTTTTGAGAGGACATTCTTTTGCTTTTCGCTCAGGAAAAGAAGGACCACAATTCCGGCATGATTTAAGTGTTTTACAACATTCTCAAAATCTTCTCCATCTTTTGGTGCATAAAGATACGTATGTCTTCCGTCGATATTCAATGCCTTTTCGACATCCTCCACAAATCCACGGTTCACGCCGTCGACTCCGTCCACAAAGACGGCTGTAATTGCTTTCTGTCCCTTGATGGCAGCTCTTACGTTCCGGTCGACCTTGCCTTCGTAAAGTCCTCTGTCCTCAGCGTGTAACTCCTTAACAACACCACACGCTGATGTCATATCACTGACACGGTCAATCAGGATAAACTCACCGAGCGTTCTGTGATTCTCGAACAAGTCGCAGACGATTTTCTCTGCAAAAGAAATCTCGCAGACGGCAATCTCATTCTTGTGTAGCGTCTCAGCCGGCTGCTTTTCCCCGGTATTGACGTCAATTGCATACGAAATCTTGGTCACAATACCTGGAATTGTCTTGGTTCCTAATTTAAAGAAAAAGTTCTTTCCCTTGAAAAGTTCTTCATCATCCATCCAAAGAAGTGTCGCTGTAATGGATGAAACAGCCTGTGCACCGGATGCGGCGGAAAGCACACATCCTCTTGATACGTCAACTTCTCTGTCAAGCTGGATGGTGACCGGCTGTCCTGTTGTGGCACTCTCTGCTGCCTTATCCCCAATGTGGATGCTCTTAACGTGTGCTGTCTCATTGCTTGGCAGTGTGGTAATCTCATCGCCGACTTTTACACTTCCAGACTCAATCTGTCCTTGGAAACCCCGGAACGTGTGATCTGGACGGCATACTCTTTGTACCGGCATATAAAATCCGGTTTCTTTGTCATCGGAGATATCGATATCCTCAAGATATGGTAACAGTGCCGGACCATCATACCAAGGAATATTTTCTGACTTCTTGGTAACGTTATCACCCTCTGTTGCAGAAACCGGAATAATCTGTACGCTTGGAAGCGCAAGTTCTTTGGTAAGCTCTGCAATCTGCCCGGTAATCTCCTGAAAACGTTTCTCATCATAGCCGACCAAATCCATTTTGTTTACCGCAAATACGAAGTAGCGGATTCCCATCAAAGAACAGATTCTCGCATGTCTTCTCGTCTGCACCAAAACACCTTGCTTGGCATCAATTAGGATAACAGCCAGGTCTGCAAAGGAAGCACCTACTGCCATGTTTCTGGTATATTCTTCGTGACCCGGTGTATCTGCCACAATAAAACTTCTCTTATCCGTTGTAAAATAACGATAAGCCACATCAATCGTAATTCCCTGTTCTCTCTCTGCCATAAGTCCGTCAAGAAGCAAGGAATAGTCAATCGCACCACCGCGGCTTCCTACCTTACTGTCAAGCTCTAGTGCTTTCTCCTGGTCTGCATAAAGCAGCTTGGAATCGTATAAAATATGGCCAATCAGTGTGGATTTTCCGTCATCCACACTTCCGCATGTAATAAATTTTAATAATCCACTCATCTTAAAAATATCCCTCTCTCTTTCTTCTTTCCATACTTCCCACCGCCTCATTATCAATAACACGTGTCGTTCTCTCGGATGAAACGGCACTTAGTGTCTCTTCAATAATTGCATCTAAGGTATCTGCTGTTGACTCGCATCCACCAGTGAGCAGATAACAGCCCAGAGTACGGAATCGTACGCTCTTATACTCAATTTTTTCACCCGGACGAAGCTTCATTCTGTCATCATCCACCATAATGATGTTGCCATCCCGGTATACCACTGGTCGCTCCTTTGCAAAATATAAGGAAGGAATCTCGATATTTTCACGTTTTATGTACTGCCAGATATCTTTTTCTGTCCAGTTTGAAAGTGGGAATACACGGACTTCCTGGCCTTTTTGAATCTTGGAATTGTATAGCTTCCACATCTCCGGTCTCTGGTTTTTCGGATCCCACGCATGGTTTTCATTCCGGAAAGAAAAGATTCGCTCTTTTGCTCTGGATTTTTCCTCGTCTCTTCTGCCACCGCCAAATGCTGCGGTAAATCCGTATTTATCGAGAGCCTGTTTTAATGCCTGCGTTTTCATGATGTCGGTGTAGGCAGAACCATGATCAAACGGATTGATGCCTTGCTTTACCCCTTCCTCATTGATGTATTCAAGCATTTCAATCCCTTTTTCTTTTGCAATTCTGTCACGGAACTCTATCATTTCTTTGAATTTCCAGGTTGTATTGACATGTAAAAAAGGAAATGGCGGCTTCTCCGGATAAAATGCCTTCATCGCAAGGTGAAACATAACGGAGCTGTCCTTTCCAATTGAATAAAGCATAACAGGTTTTTCACATTCCGCAGCCACTTCACGAATGATGTAGATTGCTTCTGCTTCCAGTTTATCTAAGTGTGATAATTCACTCATTTTTCTTACCATCCTTTACTGATTTTTCTTCTATTCCCTATTTTGGTTTCAAATTTTTCTTTACATATTCTCTGTCTCAGGTTCTCGTGTGTGACACCTCTTAATACTTATTTGCTTCTTTTTTGTTGATGAGAATCTGTTCTGTCGTGCCATCCCGCTTTTCGATGTTCCAGGTTAATGTGTCCTCTGTGGATTTTACTGTCATAACGCTTCCTCTTCCACCGATGTCTGCGCCAAGAAAAAGTCCAATTGCACCAAAGTGACATTCTTTGATACAGGAAGCGCAGCCCCAGCAATCTTTCGGGTACCGGATGTATGCTTTTTTATCATCGCCCTGATAAATCAAGCTTCCCGGACATACCTCGGTACACAATCCACAGCCCTTACATTTTTGTTTGTCAATCATGATGCTCATAGGGTGCCTCCTTTTCTACCAAATCCCGGTACAAAATCTGGATTTTTCCGTCTACATATTTCGAATTTACATATTTCATCCAGTCGTTACTTTTTTCTGGATAATCCAGATTTTCTGCAAAACTGTGCCATCTTGTTTCCTTTCTGGCTCCAAGGTGCGCAATCACTGCCAGACAGACTAACAAGCGTTCTTTCAGTTCATACACGAACATCAGTTCATGTATATCGGAGGCATTGAGTCCTTCGGTAAGTTCGATCAACTGTCTTATCTTTTCCTCCGCAAGTGCTAGTTGCTTGCCGTTAAACTGATAATGCGTTGAGATTCCTCCAGCGTAGTTATCCATCACTTTCTGCATGGCTTCCTCAAGCGCTTCCGTACGAAACTGCTCCCGTTTTGGCTCCAGGAAATGGTTGTATTCCGCAATTTTTTTTGCAAAAGCTTCTTCTGTTTCTAATTCCATCACATCTTGTTGCATCCAGCCTCCTAAAGTTTCTTCCTTTAGGTGTTTTACAATATCAAGTGCCGCAATCTCGCCTTCTACCATTGCGCCTGTCACATATTTCTGTGGGCAGCCTCCTGCGACATCCCCTGCCGCATATAAGCCACGAATTGTAGTCTGTCTGTTGGTATCAACCCAGTATCCGCTTGCGGTATGCCCGCCGACGATATAAGGTTCGGTTCCTTCGATTTCTACGTTCTGCTCACTTGGGTTCTTACCGGCCTCGACCCACTTTAACGTCTGACTTGGTGCCATGTTAAGGTAGGCTTTTCGCAAGGATTCATCCTGTTCTTTGGAAATACCCTCGGTTCTTAGATAACATGGTCCGCGTCCATTCAGATTCTCCATCACGGTTCCATATACACGCTGCGAGGTTGTAAGTCCGTATTTGTTCTCATACACTTCGCCAAGGGAATTCACCTGCTTGGCTCCGACTCCCTGCGCAATTGTTCCGGTTGGTGCAATCGTGTCTTTACAGCGAAGTGCAATAAAACGCATTTCAAATGTGGTCATCTCCGCTCCGCTCTTTAGTCCCATCGCATATCCGGCTCCGGTATTAAACGGCGGATACCACATCTTATGTCTGGAAAAACCAGGATTGTTCGGACGGTACAGTCCAGCTGCGCCACCGGTTGCACAAAGCACTTTTTTGGCTCTGATTTCATAGGCAGTTCCATCTTCCATCGAGAACCCGTAAGCACCTTTGATGGTATTTTCTTCTACAATATAATCTGTGATATTGATTCTGTTTAAAACAGTCACATCCGGCAATGCTTCTACCGCTGATGCTAAAATCGGTTTGATGTTCTCCCCATTGATTTTGATGTTACGGTTTCCTCTTGCAACATACTCTCCGTTTTCATCTTTTAAAATGACAAGCCCAAGACGTTCCATTTTCTCTGTCACACGGTTAAGTCCCTCTGACATCGTAAGCAGTAAGTCTTCCCTAACGATTCCATCTGCATCTTTTTTGGCATAATCCACATAATCCTGCGGTGTTCTTCCTTTTACAATATAAGCGTTGATGGCATTGACTCCTGCTGCGAGACAGCCGCTTCTTTTGATATTTGCTTTTTCTGCAATGATAACGGAATAATCCGAATTCTCACGAATGGTTAGTGCCGCATAACAGCCTGCCGTTCCACCTCCGATAATGAGGACATCCGTATGTAACCTCTTTTTGTTCTCAATTTTCATCTCTGACTCCTTTGCAACTTTCTATTAGATATAGAATACATCTTGCTCCTGCATCTCACTGTTTTCCATGAGATACGTCTTGTGTTCATCAAAAATATATAACCGGTAAATCAAGACATGAACCGTCTCCCCCACGCTCACAAGGTCCTTTTCTAACGAACGCTCACCGACTACCTCAATTCCGTTTATGTTCACGGTGACATCCACACGATTTCCGCGGAATACCACATCTGTTATGATTCCTTCCTCCACCGCCGACATATAGCGGTTTAGGTTGCCACTCTTTGAAATCTTGATAAACTCTGGCCGGATGACCGCGCGTTTTGCATTTTCAACGAGTTCGAATCCTTTTAATCTGTCATAGTTTTCTACAATGGTGGAATGACCGATAAACTGCGACACAAATGGGGTGTCTGGTGATTTGTAGATTTCAACCGGAGTTCCCATCTGCTCAATTCTGCCGTGGTTTGCGATGATGATTTCATCCGCAACCTCCACCGCCTCATCCTGGTCATGCGTCACAAAAATACTTGTAATGCCGAGTTTTTCGACCAGTTCTTTCAGCCAGATGCGAAGCTCTCCTCTAACTTTTGCGTCTATCGCAGCAAACGGCTCATCCAAAAGAAGTACCTGTGGATTTGGTGCAAGTGCTCTTGCAAATGCAACCCTTTGTCTTTGTCCACCAGACAACTGATTGGGATAGCGGTTTCCCATTTCCGCAAGCCCTGTCATCTCAAGTAACTTTGTTACCCTCTCCTTTATCTCCTTTTTCGGAAGCTTTTGAAGCTCTAATCCAAACGCTACGTTTTCATACACCGTCATATAGCGAAACAGCGCATAATTTTGAAAGACAAACCCAATTCCACGCTTGGATGCCGGAACGTCATTCATTCTTTTTCCATCGATATAAATGTCCCCGGAATTCGGCGATTCCAATCCTGCAATCATGCGAAGAAGTGTCGTCTTTCCGCTTCCAGACGGTCCTAACAGTGCAACCAGCTTTCCTTTTTCCACACCAAAACTTACATGATCCGAAGCCACGAAGTCTCCATATTTTTTATAGATATTTTTCATTTCCACGTACATTGTTCTATCTCCTCTGGCTTCCCTGCGATTTTTTCTTGAATTTACGTTCTACGATGTTTCTTGCAAAAAGAATGACTAACGCAATCACAACCAGCAGGGATGACACCGCAAAAGCCGCAGTAATCGATGTGTCTGTTCCCGACATATAAAGCGCATCTATCTCAAGCGGCAGTGTGAAAGTTTCACCTCTTGCTTTTGACAGGGCATTGACTGCACCAAACTCTCCTAACGCTCTCGCCGTACAAAGAATAATTCCATAGACCAATCCCCATTTCATCTGCGGAAGCGTAATCTTTCGAAAAATGGTAAATCCGGATGCTCCCATCAGCGCTGCAGCCTCTTCTTCGTCTTTTCCCTGGGCATTTAAGACCGGGATAATCTCTCTTGAAACAAATGGAAACGTTACAAATATTGTGGCAAGCACCACACCTGGAATTGCAAATGTGATTCGAACGTTTGTTTCAAAGAATTCATTGAATGCCCGGATTGCCGGATACATCCAGCCCAGGCGGCCAAACGTCATCAAATACGCAAGTCCGACAATTACCGGCGAGATGGAAAACGGGATATCGATGATGGTTGCGAGAATCTGTTTTCCTTTAAACGAAAATCTTGTGAGAAGCCAGGCTGCCCAGATTCCAAAAAAGGTGTTTACCACAACCGCAATGACAGTTGCAATCAGCGTGACTTTAAACGCAGATAACACGTATTCTGTTGTGATTGCCTTGATGTAAAAGGAAAAACCTTCTTTTAACGCACTCGCAAGAACCGAGACTAAAGGCACTACAAGCATGACGGTCAAAAACAAAACCGTTACCGTAACCAGGCATATTTTTGTGATTTTTTTGCTGTTTTCAAGTTTCTTTTGTTCGCTCATGTCTGGATGTCCTTTCCTTATTTTATAAAAGATTGGTCCGCCTCGATTGTCTGACCTGCACCACATTTACAAATAGCAATAATAAAAATGAAATGATTAGCATCACCAGTGCGATTGCCGTTGCACCCGCATAATCGATATAGCTTAATTTTTGCATGATGACGTAAGATACGACCTGCGTTTTGTTTTTCGCACTGTTTCCGGAAATGTAAATGACACTTCCATATTCCCCGATTCCTCTCGCAAATGCCAGACCAAACCCGGTCAGTAACGCCGGTTTTAATTCTGGAAGAATCACGCGGAAAAAAGTCATTCTTGGACTGGCGCCTAACATAAATGCCGCCTCCTCATATTGACCATCCATTTTTTCCAAAATAGGCTGCACGGCTCTTATCACAAACGGAAGTCCCACAAACACAAGCGCCACCACGATTCCGGTCTGCGTGTACGCTACATGGATTCCGATTTTCGAAAGTCCTTTTCCAAAAAATCCTGTGGTGGAATAAAGCTTCGAGAGCGTGATTCCGGCTACTGCCGTCGGAAGGGCGAACGGCAGTTCGATTAATGCATCCAAAAGCCATTTCCCCGGAAATTCATATTTGACCAGACTCCATGCCACGATAAGACCAAACACCACATTGATGACCGCCGCGAGAAAAGAGCTTGTGATACTGGTAAAAAAGGCGTTCCTGACATTTTCTTTTAAAATCAGTCCTAGAAACTCCACCGGTGAAATCCGAAGAGAATAAACAAGCACCGACGCTAACGGAATCAGCACAATGACAGAAAGCATGGTAATCACAATTCCAAGGGAAAGATGATAACCGGGTATCACTGCATTCTTTTTACTCTTTGTTTTTGTTGTCTTCTTTTCGCTGTTAGTCTCCGTATATTTCATCGAACATTGCTCCATCATCAAAAAATGTCTTATAGGCTTCATCCCAGCCACCGTAATCCTCAATTGTAAAAAGTTTCATCTGCAAATCAAATTTGCTGGAAAACTCTTGTAAAATTTCTTCCTTTACGGGTCTGTAACCATTTTCACCGATTAGTTTCTGCGCTTCGTCACTATATAAGTAATCTAAATATTCCTTACATACATCTTCTGTATGATTGCTCTTTGCATTGTCATCCACGATTGCCACACTTGGCTGCGCTAAGATGCTGACAGAAGGCGTAATCATCTCATACTCATCCGGATAAGAGTACAGTGTTGTAAATGCTTCGTTCTCCCATGCAAGCAGGACTTCTCCCTGACCATTTTCTACAAATGTAGTTGTGGAGCCTCTCGCCCCGGAATCCATAACCAAAACATTTTCATATAACTGCTTCATAAACGCTTTCTGTTCTTTTTCGCTGCCATAATTGGTCTTTGCATAGCTAAGTGCCGCAAGGAAATTCCAGCATGCACCACCACTGCTTTTTGGATCTGGCGTGATGACATTGATGTCTTTTTTTATCAAATCATCCCAGTCTTTGATGTTCTTTGGATTCCCTTTTCGAACAAGAAAAACGATTGTAGATGTGTACGGTGCCGAATTCTGTGGAAATTCATCAATCCAGCCATCCTCAATCAGCCCGGTGTGTTCAATCAGATCGATATCATGCTCTAATGCAAGTGTCACAACATCTGCATTACATCCTTCCACCACCGATCTTGCCTGTGAGCCGGAACCGCCGTGCGATTGCACTATCCTTACCTTTTCGCCGTACTTTTCTTCGTAATACGTTTCAAATATGTTGTTGTACTGCTCGTAAAATTCTCTTGTCGGGTCATACGACACATTGGTGATGGTAATCGTTCCATCCTTACTGTCTTTTGCGCAACCTGTGAGAAAACACAGCACAAACAAGAAAACCGCAATGATTGCTCTTTTTTTCATGGTTATTTTACCTCAAACAACGGTGTGGATAGGTATCGTTCTCCAGTATCCGGAAGTAACACTACTATATTCTTTCCTTTATTTTCAGGTCTCTTTGCAAGCTCCGTTGCTGCATAAATAGCCGCTCCCGATGAGATTCCCACCAGTAACCCGTCTGTTTTTGCAACTTTTCTTGCTTTATCGAAGGCATCTTCGTTCTCTACCGCAATGACTTCATCCACAATGTCCATTCGCATGACCTTTGGGATAAATCCTGCACCAATCCCCTGAATCTTATGAGGTCCTGGCTTTCCACCTGACAGTACCGGCGAACTTTTTGGCTCCACAGCCACAATCGTAACATCCGGATTCTTGGCTCTCAGTCCAAAACCCGTTCCGGTAATCGTTCCGCCTGTTCCAACGGACGATACAAAAATATCCACTTTTCCATCGGTATCTTCCCAGATTTCTTCGGCTGTTGTCTCCTCATGAATCTTTGGATTTGTCTCATTTTCAAACTGCTGTGGAATAAATGCATTGCCGTATTCTTCTGCAAGTCTTCTTGCCTCGTTGATTGCGCCGCTCATTCCCTCTCTTCCCGGTGTAAGACGTATCTCGGCGCCAAGTGCTGTCACAATTTTTCTTCTCTCCACGCTCATCGTGTCTGGCATAATCAGAATTAAGTGAAGCCCCTTGGATGCCGCCACAAACGCAAGGCCAATTCCGGTATTTCCACTTGTCGGCTCGATAATAATCGTATCCTGGTTAATCTTTCCTTCCTTGATTCCCTGGTCTATCATGGCTGCTGCCACCCTGTCTTTTACACTTCCAAGCGGATTAAAATATTCTAACTTTGCAATAACTTTCGCCTCAAGCCCAAATTCTTTCTCATAATTGGAAAGTTCAAGCAGTGGTGTGTGTCCGATTAACTCGGTAAGCTGTTTTGCAATCTTTGCCATATTCTTTCCCCTTTCTTTTCGTTCTCTATTTTTATTTCCTACTATTCTTATATGAATTAATGGTATATGAGAAATATTACCATATTCACCTGCTTTTGTAAATGTAACTGGTCTTACGAAAAAGTGGTAACTGGTTATAAATTTTACCTATAATGCAAAGTTTTTGTGATTTTACCTGCATTTTGTGTGGCAACGGAATCAAATTTTATATGTATTCCTGTAAAATTGCTAGATTCCGGTCATGACAGTAAATCCATGAGTTCATCCCTGGTTAACTTTCCAATTTGTCCCATTTCACCACTTAGAATCTGTTCTGCAAGATTCTTCTTGTTTTCTTGCACTTTTTGTATTTTTTCTTCAATAGTGTTCTTTGCCAGAAGCTTATATACTGTCACCTTTTTCTTCTGTCCGATACGGTGTGCCCGGTCTGTTGCCTGATTCTGTACCGCCAAATTCCACCACGGATCATAATGAATTACAACATCCGCTCCCGTCAGATTCAATCCGGTTCCACCCGCCTTAAGAGAAATAAGGAAAACATTTGTATCATCTGCATTGAACTTTTTTACCATTTCAAGTCTTTTTTCTTTTAGTGTTGCTCCTGTAATCACATAATAAGAAATCTTCTGTTTCTGAAACTCCTTTTCAATCAAATCCAACATTGATGTAAACTGAGAGAACAAAAGAATCTTATGCCCACCCTCTATTGCACGGTTTACAAGCTCCATACATGCCTCCATCTTGGCAGAGGTTCCTTTGTAATTTTCAAAGCAAAGAGCAGGGTCGCAGCAAATTTGTCTTAATTTTGTAATCTCTGCTAAAATCTTCAGCTTATTTTTCTGAAAATCGGATTCATCCTGCTCTGCAAGAACCTGCTGCATATGGACTACCTGTGCATCATATAGCTTCCGCTGTTCCTTCTCAAATTTTGCATACTGAACCTCTTCTAGCTTATCCGGCAAATCCTTTAAGACATTCTCCTTCAATCTGCGCAGTATAAAAGGATGTACCATTTTCTGAAGCCGGTTCATTGCCTCTTCATCATCATTCTTTACAATTGGCGTCTCAAACTCCCTCTTAAATGTATCATAACTGTAAAGAAAGCCTGGCATAAGGTAATCGAAGATACTCCACAATTCGCTTAATCTGTTCTCAATTGGTGTTCCGGTCAATGCATACTTATGCTTTGCTGCTATAATCTTAACCGCCTTTGCAGCTTCTGTTGTATGATTTTTTATATATTGAGCCTCATCAATCACTTCATATTGAAATTTAATCCCCTCATAATTAGAAATGTCTCTTTTTAACAAATCATATGATGTCACAAGCACATCATATTTTTCAGCTTCACTGATGAGCCTGTTCCGGTTCTCCTGATTTCCAGATATCAACACAACTTTCAATTTTGGAGCAAACTGTGCAAACTCTTCTCCCCAATTTAACACCAGAGACGCTGGACAAACAATCATGGAAACCCCTTTTTTCTTCTCTTCTTTTGCAGCAAGAAGCATTGTAATGACCTGAAGTGTTTTTCCTAATCCCATATCATCTGCAAGTATGCCGCCAAAACAGTTTTCCTCCAGTACACGAAGCCATCGATACCCTTCCTTCTGATAATTACGCAAAACCCTTGAAAGCGATTTAGGTTCCTCAAAATCAGCTTCCGAGACCGTCTTGAATTCCTTAACCAATGATCTGAACCTGCTATCCCTGCTTGCCAAAAGCGTTTCATGCTCCTCTAACATTTTTTCCAGATACAATGCACGGTAAGCCGGTATCTGCATCTTTCCCTTCACAAACTCTTTTGGTGTCAGGTGCAATGATTCCATCATTTCCACCAGTGCTAATACACTCTCATCATCCAGACTGACAAAATCTCCATTTTTCAAACGGTAAAATTTCTTTTTTGTCTTATAACTTTTAAGCAAATCTAGAAGTTCTGCCTGTGGAATGTCGTCTGTTATAATTTCAAGATTCAACAAACCATTAGAAAGTGAAACTCCGACATTTACTCTCGGTTTTTGAATAATATTCATTCGCCGAAAACGATCTGTACTAGAAACCTCGCCTAATTCCAACAATGCTTCTACACCCTCTGATAAAATCCGATAAATATTATCTTCATCACGATTACAAAAATAACAGTCCCGTTCCAAGTCAACCTGTTGGAACCATTGTTCCATAATAAATGCCGTCTCTGCTTCTCTTCCCGTCTCGCGCGTATCATCCATTTGAAATTCCTGCAAATATTTTTCTCTCTTTAAATCCAAAACCGAATATTCTTTCTCTCCATAGCACGCAAATGCCTTGCAGGTAATATCTCCATCCTCCACATCAAGGAAAAAACGGAATAATACTTCAGGCGGAAGATACTTTTCGATTTCTTCCTTGTTTCGTTCTACAACTGTAAAATATTTTTCCAGTTCCGGTAAAACCGTATAATAAAAATCTGATAAATGATTTCTTCCGATTACAAGCTGTATCTCTCCCCCATTTTCCATATATAAAAATGTTTCCAACTGTTCCATAAATGTTTCATCTATCCGGTTAAATATTGTATTATCAATATAGTAACCATTTTTTACACCTCGATAAACGGCGGGAATCTTTCCTTTTACGGTAATCCCGTGAAATTCATTTTGTTTATCAAGCTTATACTTGTCAACTGTAAGCTGAATATCAGGATTCTTCTCTCCGCGGACAAGAATACGTTTTTCTTTTTTTGAACCATCTCTGTTTTCATATTCAATGCCACTTTTGGGAATCATATCAAACAGACTGTCAAGTCTCCATCCATACATTTCAATAGAAGATGAAACCTCATGATTTCTTGTATAATAGGCACTCTCTATTCTTCTTGCAAGCTCATTTTCTTCCATTACGATCTGATGAATAAAATTGAGATATTCTAACGAATTTTTAGAAAAATTTTCCTGTTTTACACTCAGCTGTGTGTTGTTGCCAAATGTCATCATCTCACCATTTTTCACATGTCCGCAAAATTCTGTAAGATTTTTAATTACGAACATCCTGCTGCTTCCCACTTTGAATGAAAGTTTGAGTTCTCCACACTTTTTCACAAGTCTTGGTTGCAATACAAGAACCTGATTGTTTCCAACCACATCTGCCACATGATTTTTTGCCCGCTTACTGACAAATGAACTTAAGAAAAATGCACTTTTCCGGTCTGTTGCGTCACCCACTGTGTGTTTTTGCAGATACTGCTCGAACTGTAACAATAATGCAGCCTGGTATGGACAGTTGTAACTTTTATTCATCCAATAATAGTTACTGCTACTACATTTTTTACAGCCACAATTACCTGCTTGAATACCAGCCCTTGTAACGAGCAATGATACGCAAAACGGATTTCTATGTTCCTCTTTCCCCATCCCCTCAATCTGTGCCACAAAATCTTCCTCATAGTTATCCAGATAACCTGTTGTGACCATAGAGAACTCTATTTTTTTCTTTTCAATCAGACGCAGTCCCTCCTTGATACTTAATGCATCTAATTGCATATCTTCACTTATCGCAGACAAATCAAAATATTGATACCTTTCCGGACGACTGACACGTTGTTCTCCTAATATTTTTTTTACTTCTTCTGCGGCTTTCTTCTCTTCCTCTTCTTTCTTCAAATCATCTATCGCAAAAAGAACCGCTGCCATATGCTTGCACTTGTTGCCGCCACCTGCATATGGACAATTACATGACATTCTCGTTATTTTTTCATCACGAATCCCAATATATACACTATAACCTCGTTCCCCTACGACATAGGCTGTATAGCTTCCATTTTTCTCCGTAAGATTTTTTACCCGTTTTTGTAGAAAATAAGTTTCTCCGCGGTTTAAAATGATTTTACTAAACTGCTCTTTCCATTCCAACATTTCTATTCTCCTTAATGTATTTTACCCGTTTTTAACATATCACGTTGTTATCTTTCATGTATATTACACTTTTTCATTCTAGCTTCTTCCCTGTGAATTATCAAGAACAGATTCAGGCAGTTTTTTTCGCCTAAACGCTATTCTCAAATGTTATTTCTTTACTTACCAAATATACTAACGCAGCAAGAAAAGTGGTTGCGTTTCCTTACATTCAGGAGTATCATTGCGTTGACACAACATCTAGGAGGATTCAATTATAAAATCAAAAACCAGACAAATTACAGTCACTGCAATTCTACTGGCAATCTGTATTGGAAGCCAGTTCTTTAAAAATTTAAGCGTATACCTTACCGGGCCAATCATCAATGCAGCTCTCATATTAGCTGTCATCTATGCCGGACCTGCGTGTGGTATCATCTTAGGTATTATTACACCAATTACTTCCTTTTTTATCACGGGAAGTCCGATTATGGCAGCTATTCCAGCCATGTTCCCATGCATTATGATTGGAAACATTATTCTGGTTGGCGCTGTCGCACTTCTTCGTGAAAAATGCGGAAAAACTGAGGGTCTTCCGATTTCCATTGCAATCGGTGGTGTCTATGCACTTATCATTTATGCTGTTCTTCGCAAAACATCAATTGGAGAGTAGCATTCATCCTTGCTTTTTTTGCGCACAAAAGACTATTAGACAATTTTTTAACAGAGGAGAACGCTTGCTATGAACAAAGACAAAGATTTTCTTGGAACGGAACCGGTCGGAAAACTGATGTTTCGTCTGGCTATTCCGACCATTACTGCCCAGCTGATTAATATATTATATAACATCATTGACCGCATTTACATTGGCCACATCCCAGGCAGTGGTGCACTTGCTCTGACCGGAGTTGGCGTATGTATGCCCCTTATCATGATTGTTTCAGCCTTTGCAGCACTTGTTGGCAGCGGTGGCGCCCCTCGTGCATCCATTGCATTGGGAAAAGGGGATACCGACACAGCGGAACAGATTCTTGGAAATTGCTTTTTCCTGCAGGTTCTGGTTTCCATCTTTTTAACTGTTATTCTATTGCTCTGTAATCGATATCTCCTGCTTGCCTTTGGTGCGAGCAGCAACACCATTGAATATGCTGTAAATTACATGAATATATATGCAATTGGTACAATTTTCGTACAAATGACGCTGGGAATGAATATGTTTATCACAACGCAGGGATTTACAAAAACGGGAATGCTTTCTGTTCTAATCGGAGCTGGTCTCAATATCGCACTTGATCCATTGTTTATCTTTGCGTTCCGTCTTGGCGTCAGGGGAGCAGCTCTCGCAACGGTTCTCTCACAGGCTGTTTCCTGCATCTGGGTTCTTGCTTTTTTAACCGGTAAAAATACAATCCTTCATATCCGAAGAAAGAATCTTATGCTTTGTCCAAAGATTATTCTTCCTTGCGTTGCCCTTGGACTTGCTACCTTTATCATGCAGGCAAGCGAAAGCATTATCTCCGTATGTTTTAACTCTTCACTTTTAAAATATGGTGGAGATATTGCAGTTGGAGCCATGACAATTTTAACCAGTGTCATGCAGTTTGCCATGCTGCCACTGCAAGGCTTAGGTCAGGGTGCCCAGCCTATTTTAAGTTTTAACTACGGTGCGAAGAACGCAGAGCGCATAAAAAAGGCTTTTAAACTTCTTTTAACTTCAAGTCTTTGTTACTCTACCATTTTATGGGCATTTATCATGATTTCCCCGCAGATATTTGCTGGAATATTTACGACGGATTCTGCACTTTTACGTTTCACACAATCGGCACTTCGCATTTACTGTGCATGCCTGTTGCTGTTTGGAATTCAGATTGCATGTCAGATGGCATTTACATCTTTCGGAAAGGCAAAAGCATCGATTGCCGTTGCTGTTACACGAAAATTCATCCTGTTACTGCCCTTGATTTACCTGCTTCCTCATATCTGGACAGCTAACCAGACCAATGCCGTATATCTGGCAGAACCAATTGCGGATTTTATTGCGGTATCATTTACTTCGATATTATTTGCCTTTCAGTTTAAAAAGGTCTTAAGGGAATTAAATCCGTAAACTTGCGACATCAGGCCACACAAAAAATGTCTAGAGCCAATAACTCTAGACATTTTTTAATCATTCTTCTGTTTCACTTTTCTTATCCCAACTTCTATTATTAACAGTACGTTTTCTCCCAACTAGTACTGCCTGTAAGTCTTACCTCTGATAATTTTAGCAAATGTTTCCGCAAGCAATTTGGGATTTCTCCAAGTGAATATCGAAAGAACCAGATATTTGACGCATTTTTCTGCTAAATAATCCCTTCCTCGAACAATTCTCCGTCCACGATACGCACAACACGCTCCGCATGCTGGGCTACACTCAAATCATGCGTAATCATGACAATCGTATTTCCCATATCGCTTAAGTGCTGGAATAATTTCAATACTTCCAATCCACTGTTGCGGTCTAGCGCTCCTGTCGGCTCATCTGCCAAAAGAATTGCCGGCTGTCCGACTAATGCTCTCGCAATGGCTACCCTCTGCTGCTGTCCGCCGGACAGTTCATTCGGTTTATGCTTAATACGCTCCGCAAGTCCTAACATCTCTATGGTATCCATGCTCGCATCTGTCGCCTCTTTTAATGTCATGCCACGCATTAAAAGTGGCATGACAATATTCTGCAATACATTGTAGGTCGGAATCAAGTGATAGCGCTGAAAAATAAAGCCGATTTTCTGGTTGCGGAGTTTTACCAGGTCCTTTTCTTTGGCATCCTGAATGGCAGCGCCATCTAAATTGTATGTCCCGGAACCCGCCACATCCATACACCCAATAATATTCATCAATGTACTTTTTCCAGAACCGGAAGGTCCTAAAATCACAAGATATTCTCCTTTTTTCACATCAAGCGAAATATCTTTTAAAACATGAAGCGGGTCTGCGCCTGTCTCATAATACTTGTTGATATCCCGCATGGTAATCATATTTTCTGTTGTATCCATGCTCTTTCTCCCTTCTTTACTGTTCTATCATCCAGATTTCAAGTATAACTTCATTTCCGTCATCGTCTGTCTCAAGCAGAAGCTTCAAAACATCTCCTGTTGCAATTCTTGAGAATGTTGTCTCGGTATCGGCTGCCGTGTGCACCACAACCCCGACGGGAATCTGGGTACTGACAACACTTCCCTTCATGTTCGAGGTATCTTTTTCCCCAGAATCGGATGGCATCTCTGTTGAATCCATATCCACAGCTTCTCCACCAGACGCCATATCGGATGGTGCCGAGGGTGCCTCTCCGTCGGATGACATATCTCCTGGCGGTGCTTCCCCACCGGATGGCATATCTCCCGATGGTGCTTCTTTGTCGAATGGTTTCTCTCCTGACGGGGCTTCTCCACCAGATGGGGCATCCCCGGATGGCCAATGTCATTTAGTTAAGACATTGAGTCGGCAGCCTCTTGCAGAGCAAGGTATA
>ERZ836939.1175-NODE-1175-length-31378-cov-6.959040_pt1 | contig 31378 bp, 22 predicted proteins | sample MGYA00519912_ERZ836939 | MGnify/ENA primary metagenome ERZ836939 (study PRJEB31850, sample SAMEA3708810) | human gut metagenome | biome: human gut; feature: human-associated habitat; material: faeces | place: China | collected 2014 ...
GCTCGTCATCGGAACAAGGCACCGCTGCAACGGCGCAGTCTGCCTTAGCAAGATCAAGGCCGATGACGGCGTACGAGAGCGACGTATCCAGCGCATTTCGTGTATTCTTCTTTGACATGACATGGACCTCCTACGGGGTTGATATACACCCATTATCGCGCAGCGCTTCGTTGTGACGCACTGGGTACGTGGGTGGTCCATGTCATTAGGACGAAGATTCCCTACGGAGTCCTTATGCGTTTTTAGGCGCATAGGGATCTCTTCGGATGGTTTCTGCTGCTGACCGGCACAACTCTTGCGAGAAGGCCGCTTAACTTGAGCTCGGGCAGTGCACAGCCGCTCCCCACAGGCTCTTAGGCGCTGCCCGCGCCTGAGTATGTTGTTGGCGTCCGCGATGTCGGCGCTGCCCTCTAAACGGCACTTTCGACAGCAGAACCTGAAGGATTGAGAGGCGACACATCTTCGCATTTGGGACACGTTCTGCTCGTGTTCGCCGGAGCAACGGCGCAGACGCCCCTGCCGCCGACGTATTTGGATGATCCCAGACCTACAAAAAAGCCGCTCCACGCAAGAAGGGCGGCTTTTGAACTATTCATCGTTGTAATGAGTGCGGCATTGCACAATTTCTAATTTCCGGTTACCGTCTTCTTCGGAAATGCGGTAAATCAAGCGGTTTTGGGCATCGATCCTGCGAGATCAAAAGCCGGATAAATTGCCAGTCAAGGGTTCCGGCAGCCCTAGCTCGCTATTGCCGTTGCACTTGATGTCCTTGATTAAAGCATTTACTTTGGTCAGTTTCTTGCGATCTTCCTGCTGCCGCCCTCAATCAGATCGTGCTCATTGACCTTGCCTAATTCCAATTGAGCAATGCTCTCACGCAATCGCGCCTGATTCTCGGCACACCAAAACGGATCGGCCTTAATTGCAAAGGGAATCCGCCCTTCATTGACGACTTGGATAGCAAAAACGGTGAATGCTGTTGTCATGTTCAGCCCCATCATTTGGATGATGGACTCAAAATTTTTTTGAGCTTCGCGTCCATGCGGAAGCTGACAGTTGCCGTTGCGTCCATAGCAATATGTCCCGCTAATCATTAGCTCTTTTATGAATACAAACAACTTTATAACTGAAAATTGCAAGCTGGCGCACTGAATTAGTCAGCATTTCAAGGCTGTTAACCATGAAATCCGCACAGCAACTATCTTTGTTTGCCGCTCCTATTGAAGCTGACAGCCGCGAGACAACCGACTGATGGCCGCACTGCAGCCATCATATGATCAGTAGCGACCGGCCAAACAGCCGACAACGGCATAGACTGCATGCCGAGGAACGAGAGCGCAAGCACTCAGCTCAAGCTCGTTTCTAAATTTCCCTAATCCGGCTTCGGGCTCAGGAGGCCCGCAGAGATTTCCATTATGACGACACATACCGAGGCTGCCGAGGTGATGGCTGAAGAAGCGGCGGATCACCTTCAGGCAGCGGCCAATGCCCCAAGCCCTGATGAAGGCCTTTCCGCAGCTGCAGATGCAGTGATTGATACGACGCATTGGTTCACGCGTTTTTTTGAAACGCTTACGGCGGGAATGACCTGGTCGAGTCTGGTGCTGCAGATTATTGCAGTGATCTGTGCCTTCATTCTCGGCTGGTGGGGGTCTCGCGCCTTTACGGAGTGGCTCGAAAAGAGGCGCCCGAGTGCAGATGATTTCGGTGTAGTCAATCACATCAAGCATCTGGCTTACGGGCTTCTTGAGAATGTGTCTTTCGGCCTCATCGCAGGATCGTCCCTCGCGCTTGCGGCCTGGCTGATCGTAACGCTCGGTGATGAGCCTTCTCGGTCGCTCGTTATCTGCAGGATCTTCTACTCGATCTTCTATGCATTTTCGGTGCTCTCCGTTGTGATGGCCTTTGTGCAGGCCAGCATTGGACGAAGCATCATCACCCGAGGTGTGCAGCGTGCAGTCACCGTCATCTTTTGGTGCTTTGCAGTGCTGCAGTTCTTCGGCGTGCTGTCGGATTTGGTGGACTATCTTGATGCGCTGAGAATCCCCATCGGCAAGGGGGACATGACGGTTTGGAAGGCCTTCATGGCGGTGGTTTCGGTGCTCCTTACGCTCGCCGTTGCCAACTGGATTTCATCCATCATCAATCAGTTCATTCAGGGTGCGCAGAATCTGACCCCCAACCTGAAGGTAGTGCTTTCGCGCATTGTCACCGTTCTTTTTCTGATTCTGGCAGTCATCATCGGTCTTGGAACCGTCGGCATCGACTTGACGATTCTTTCGGTTTTCGGCGGCGCTTTAGGCGTGGGGCTGGGCTTTGGGCTGCAAAAGATCGCTTCCAACTATGTTTCCGGATTCATCATTCTCTTAGACAAATCCATCAAAATCGGAGATCTGGTGACGGTGGGCGGCTTCCGCGGAAAGGTGGTGGAAATCAATACGCGTTTTACGGTGGTGCGCAGCCTCGACGGCATTGAGAATATTGTCCCGAATGAAGCGTTCGTGACGTCAGCAGTGCTGAATCATTCATATACGGATGAAGCCAATACGCAGTATGTCGCCGTGACGATTGATTTCAATGCGGATGTGGATCGGGCACTTGCCGTCATGCTCGAAGAGGTTTCGCGCGATCGTCCGCGCATCGTCAAGGGCCGCAAGCCCTGGGCCTATGTGGACAGCTTCGGCGACAGCGGCATTAATCTGAAGGCGGCTTTTTGGCTGGCCGATCCGGTCAATGGTTCCGTCGGGATCAAAACAGCCATTACGCTCGACATTGTCCGTCGTTTCCGCGAGGAAGGCATCCGCATTCCCTACAACCGACTGGAAGTGGTGATGCTCGATCCGCATGCTGACGACGATGCGCCCGCGGACGGTCAGCCGAAGGGATCCTCTGCGGCGGTTTAAGGGCAGGCTTTCCTCTCCCGCTTCGTGCCTTAGGAGCAGAAAAAAACCTCAGAAAGCAGGTTCGCTTTCTGAGGCTAAGTCACAAGGTATGGTGAAGTCAGATTTTTTACCTGCGGAGCGGCTGCGCGGGCGGCCGCTCTTCGGTGTATCACACTAGGCCCATCCAGCTCCAATACGTAGCAGACATCAGAAGAATGAGCAGATAGGCCGCAATCGTCAGAATGATGCCGGTGAAGGCAAAAGTCTTCACGTCAAACGCACCGGTTGAGTAGGCAATCAGATTCTGCGGGGCATTGACCGGAAGAATGAAGCCAAAGCTGATGACGTACTGCAGAATCATCGTAATGCCCAGCACATTGACGTTCGGCGCATCAAGTCCGTTCACGAGAGCGATGATGATGGGAATGAGTGCGCTTGAGAGCGCAGCGGCGGATGCAAAGCCGAGGTGAATGATGATGAGAAAGAGGGCGAGAACCGCAACGACGACAAAAGTGGTCTGATCTGCGAGCCCGAAGGACGAACCAATGCCTTCGGCAAGCCACTGTGCGGCGTGGGTGGACAAAAGCGTGGAGCCGAGCGAGATGCCGACGCCGAAGACGAGCAGCGTGCCCCAGTTGATGCGGTTGACGACGCTTTTCCAGTCCATCACGCCCATGCTCGGCAGCATAAGGAGCGCAATGGCGCACACTGTCGTAGTCGTCGTATCAAAGGGGTGGAGCTTCTTTTCCGTCACCCACATAAAGAGGAGTACGAGGGAGACGACCGTGAGCTTCCATTCAGCAGCGGACATGGGTCCGAGCTTCGCGAGCTCACGGCGAACGGCATCGTCGCCGCCCGAAATATCTTCGAGCGAACCCTTAAAGAGTCGAGTGACGACCACATAGAGCACGACGCTCATCAAAGCGGCGAAAGGTGCGGCAGCGACAAACCAGTCAAGCCAGGAGATATCATGACCGGTCAGTTCCTGAATGAACCCCACGGCGACCATATTCTGGGCAGCGGCAGTCTTGATGCCGACATTCCACACGCTGTCGACCTGTGCAACCGTGATGAGGAGCATGGCGCCGAAAGCACTCTTCAACGGAAGTCCGAAGGCGCGCACCATGCCGGTGACGATCGGCACGAGGCAGGCAACGCGCGCAGTGGTCGACGGCACGAAGAAAGAGAGAATGAAGCCGCAGAGAATGATGCCGAGCACAACGCGCGAAGGCGACGTGCCGATTTTGGAGAGCGTAACGAGTGCAATTCGGCGGTCAAGCCCCGTTTGCATCATGGCTGCCGCGAGGAAGAGCGCCGCGCCGACAAGGCAGAAGGCGGGTGAAGAGAAACCCGTCAGCGCCATGCGAAGCGCTTTGCTCGTGCCGATGAGTCCCTGGCCGTCGGGCTGCGGAGAAAGTCCCACAAGGACCGCAATGAGCGCCATGATGACGCCGGCGGAAACCGGAAACGACACTGCGCCCGTCGCCCAGGTAATAACTGCGAAGGCCATGATGCCGATCATGCGCTGACCGGCAATGGAGAGGTCCGCGAGCTGCGGCATCAGACAGATGATGCCGAGAGCAGCGACGGCAAAGACAAGGCCGTATCGCTTAAAGAAGCCGGGCGAGGGCTGAGTGTCAGCGGTCACAGTCGAATTGGAGCCTGCAGACGCAGAGCCCCGTGACGTCATATTGGACGCCGAATCGACAAGGGCAACGGAGTGGGTTGTGTTCATGGGGAGTCCTCTCTTTCTTTTCTTTGGCGAGGTCGGACCGCTTGCTCAGGGATTCGCGGTGCCGTTTCGTTTTTCCTAAGCCAAAGCCGTGCCAAAAGCAGAAAGGCTTTTGATTTTTTTGGATGACTCCGCAGAAATTCCCGTAAACAATCAAAATTGATGGCCGACATGCATGAATAAGGATCCCCGGGGAAGAGAAGCCTGTCGGCGTTCAATTTAAAACAGGAGATTTATTCTTAAGATAAAGTCAATAGGTATTAACGCTTCATTAACGTCATTGCCCTTTTAAATGCGCTGATTTAGAAAAATATGCACCGTATTGGTGCATTGTTCGTCCTGCGAAGAGATGGGTTTAAGGGCAAAAGCGCCGCACCGAGCACCTCAGAGCGGCAGCCTATCGATGACGTTGACCGAGGAGTCTGACCGTGAACGGTGCGCTCGAGCAGCGTTAAGCGGCATGAAAAAGACCGTCAGCAAGAGTGAGACGCCATGCTGACGGTCTGCGGATCCGAGGGATCAATGAGAAGCAATGAAGTGCCGCTTAGTCCTTCAAATCAATGAAGTGCTTATAGATTTCAACGCCTTTTTCAAGCACTTTTTCGTCGAAATTGAAACGGTCGGAATGGAGCGGAATCCCGGTGCCGGTGCCCAGAAGAATGAAGAGGCCGGGCAGCGTCCGCTGGTAGTAGGCAAAGTCTTCGGCAATCAAGAGGGGCTTAGGCAGCATTTCGAGGTTCGGCAGACGCTTTTTGGCATCTTCAAAGAGTTTTTCATCGTTGACGACCGGCGGATAGCCTTCAGGGGCATCAACGTGGACTTTAACGCCGAGATCCTTAGCGATCTGTTCGCCCAGCGCATTAAGATGATCGCGGCCCATCTTGAAGGCCGACTCGCTGAAAACGCGCAGTGATCCTTCAAGATGTGCATGCGCAGCAATGGCGTTGCGCACCGTGCCGGCCTGCAAAAGACCAAACTTCAGCGTGCACCAGGGGCCCTCGGCGGCGTGAAGATCGTCGAGAATCTTTTCTGCGCCCACGACAAAGCGGGATGCGGCAAGCAGGGCATCCGCACCGTCTTCGCTTTTGGCGATGTGAGTGCTTTTGCCTTCAATGTCAACCGTAACTTCGCACGATGCGGCAAGGAGCGGCCCCGGACGGGTTGCAGGCTGTCCGAGCGGCAGATCCGGCCAAAGGTGAAAGCCGTAAATGGCCTTCACGTTCTTTTGCGCAAAAACGCCGGACTGGCAGATAAACTGAGCGCCGCCCGTCGTTTCTTCAGCAGGCTGGAAAACCAGCAGAACATTCTTCTTTAAGCGGTCTTTGACAGACGCAACATACTGCGCAAGCTCAAGCACCATGGCCATGTGGCCGTCATGTCCGCAGGCGTGCATGTGCCCTTGATGTCTGGATGAAAAAGGCACGCCGGAGACTTCACAGATAGGGAGCGCATCCATGTCGGAGCGGAAGGCAACGGCTTCGTGAGCGCCGGCATCAAACCAAGCGCAGACAGCGTGACCGTCGGGCGAAAAGACCTCGCAGGGCAGTTTCTCAAGCACGCTGCGCACATAAGCGGTGGTCTTGGGAAGATCAAAGTCAAGTTCCGGGATCTGATGGAGATCGCGGCGGTATTTAAGAATGCGCTCGAACATGAGAGCAATGTCCTTAACAAAAATCGAGTGGGCGAAGCACTGCTTCCGATTGTCAAAGACGGACGACAGCACAACTTAAACTGTTATTCAGGCGGTGCTGTGAGCAGGCTTGGCGGTTAATGGTGGTCTCATCCTATCAACAGGCTTAACGTCTCGGCCTAAGAAGCACTGTCAACAAAGGCGTCTTAAGATGCAGATTGAAAGGATTGAGGGGAAGTTACTAGTCGCGTCAGAGCGCTTCAAGGCCGCTCTTTCCGGCCTGGAAGTCAGAAATCTTTTCGCTTTCGTTTATGAAGAAACGGCCGCACTGCATGCGGCCGTCGATGAATTGTTTGGGGCACACCGCTCAAGCCGGATACCCGAAGCAGCCGGCAGAGCCGTTAGAGCTGCCGCAGCGCACTTTCCAAGGCCGTCTTGGTGGATGTGCCGGCGTCCTTATGCGCCTTGATGATGCGCGCAGGCACGCCTGCTACGACGGCACCGGCCGGAACATCCTCAATGACGACGCTGCCTGCGGCGACGACGGCGCCTTCGCCCACATGGATGCCTTCAATCACGACGGCATTGGCGCCGATAAAGACATCGTCATCGATGATGACGGGCTGCGCGGAAGCGGGTTCAACGACGCCGGCGAGCACAGTGCCAGCCCCAATGTGGCAGCGGCGTCCGACTGTGGCGCGGCCGCCCATCACAACGCCCATATCGATCATGGTGCCTTCGCCGATCACCGCGCCAATGTTGATAATGGCGCCCATCATGACCACTGCGCCGTCACCGATCGTCACCTGATCGCGAATCACCGCGCCGGGTTCAATGCGGGCGTTGATGCCTTTGAGGTCAAGAAGCGGAATGGCGGAGTTGCGGCAGTCGTTTTCGATGACCATATCGTCGATCTTGCTGCGGTTGGCTTCAAGAATCGGACCGAGTTCCTTCCAGTCGCCGAAAATCACTTTGTCGCCGACGCCGAAGACCTTTGCCGAACCGAAGCTGATCGGCGCTTCGCCGGATTTCTCGCGAAGCGTGATCTTCACGGGCGTCTTCTTTTCAGCCGTGGCGATGTAGTGAATGATTTCCTGTGCGTTCATCATGGTGATTCAATCCCCAGTGTTAGAAAGTTGAAGTGCAGCACTCAGCGGCGAGCGAAAAGCAGTTCGTCAAGGGTGTGCAGACCCACGGGGGCGTCCTTGAGCTTTTCGGCGGTTTTAAGCGCGCCAATTGCAAAGATCCGGCGGGATTCCGCGCGGTGGGTGAGTGAGAGCTCTTCTTCGTCGCCGAAGAAGGACACGGTATGCACGCCCGCTACGGTGCCGCCGCGGACAGCATGGACGCCGATTTCACCGGCTGTGCGGGGTGCGAATCCTTCGCGGCCGAAGACCGTCGGACGGGTGCCCTCGGGGTTGACGGCTGAAAGAAGGAGCTTCGCCGTGCCGCTTGGCGCATCCTTTTTCATGCGGTGGTGGGTTTCGATGATCTCAATGTCGAAGTCCGGCAGCAGGGCGGCAGCCTCTGCGGCAAGGTGCTTTAAGACCGCAACGCCGATGGAGAAGTTGGCGCTCACCGCTACGGGCGCGTAGTCGCCAAGTGCATTGACGCGGGCAGCTTCTTCGTCAGAATAGCCGGTGGTGCCGGAAACGAGGGGCGTTCCGGTGCGCTGCACATAGGCCGCCAGTGCCGGCAGCGACGCCGGAGCGGAAAAATCAATGACAGCATCCATACGGTCGCACTGGGCGAGCTGAGCGATCGTTGCCGTATTGAATTCGGCCGCAACTTCGATGCCGCGGTCTGCGGCGCAGTCTCGGATCATGCGGCCCATGCGGCCCATACCGATGAGAGCGATTCTCATAGCGAAGAGTTCCTTACTTCAGAAAGCCCGCGGCAGCGAGCGACGAACGCAGCGTTTCGCGGTGGGCTTCAGTCATTTGCGTGAGGGGGAGGCGGTAGCCGCCGACATCCATGCCGAGGAGATTCATAGCTTCCTTGACAGGAACCGGATTCACTTCAATGAAGAGATCGTTGATCACATCGAGAAGTTCAATCTGTGCGCGTCGTGCGTCGTCCGTGCGGCCTTCAAGATAATCGAAAACCATCTGATGCGTCTCCTTCGGAGCGATGTTGGCCAGCACCGAAATGACGCCCGAGGCACCGATGGAAAGGAGCGGCACAATCATGTCGTCGTTGCCCGAATACATGGCGAAATCGTCCGAGAGGTACTTTGCGACCTTGGCGGCATAAGACATATTGCCGCTCGCTTCCTTGATGCCCACAATGTTGGGGTGCTGCGAGAGGCGTGCGACATTGGCCACTGATATGGAGCAGCCCGTGCGGCCGGGCACGTTGTAAAGAATGCAGGGAATCTTCACGGCGTCGGCAACGGTCTTGAAGTGAAGGTACATCCCTTCTTCGTTGGTCTTGTTGTAGTAGGGGGTAATGAGGAGCAGACCGTCAGCGCCCAGACGTTCATAGGAGAGCGACTTTTCGAGCATCGTCTGCGTAGAGTTGGAGCCCGATCCGGCAATAACGGGAATGCGGCCCGCAACGCGCTTGACGGTATATTCGCAGACAGCGTTGTCTTCTTCGTGAGACATCGTTGAAGATTCGCCGGTTGTGCCGAGGATCACCAGCGCATCGGTGCTGTTGGCCAGATGAAAATCAATGAGTTCGCCGAGCTTGTCGAAATTGACGGAACCGTCCTCATTGAAAGGTGTGATGAGTGCGACCAGTGAGCCGCGAATTGTCGGATGAGACATGCTGAATACCGTGCGTAGTTGGGGTTGCAGGGTGGAATTGTAGGGGCGAAGCGGTGCGGTTACTCCTGAGATCCGCGGACGCTTGAAACGGATTGAAAAACCGCAGTATCGATCTCAAGAGCAGGCAACCCATCGTGCTGCACGTTCAGCGCTCCTCACGGGCAGCCTCAAATTCATAAAAGAAGCGCCAGCAAAGAGCGTTATCTTTGCTGGCGCAAAAAACAACGTGCCGGCAGAGTGCACGCTGCTTTGACCGGTCAAGATAGCGCAACTGCTCACAAATTCACGAAAACCAATCACTTTCGTCAATGTTGCAGGCAGACAGTCCAGCGGGTATCCCCCGCAGGCCCATCCGCCGCTCCCCCAGGCTGAGGAGGCCGGCGAATTCGGCGGATCTGCCTCCCCTCGGGGTCGCTGCCGGCCTGCCGGCTCGCCCGAGGCTCCTCGCGTCCGCGCCTCTATCGTTCGATGTTTTACAAGTTAACAGCAAAAACCTGCGGCCAAAATACGGCGAATGGGAGAAAAGGCGTATTTGGGTCAATCGGGCGCAAGCGACGGACAATTGATGCCGTTATCGACTGGTTGTCGGCCTGTTTATGAATGTTGACCGGCGCTTCGAAGGGTATGCGAAGCGCCGGTCTTTGAGTGCGGTCTGAAAATCAGCGGCGGCTCTTAATGAGCGCTTCAACTTCCCGTTCTACTTTTTCCAGATCAGGATCTGTAAGAACCGGAAGCACCTTGATGAGATCTTCGGGCTTGAAATCCCACCATTTGAGTTCAAGGAGCATGGCCGTCAGGCGGTCGTTGAAGCGGCGGCGGATAAATTCAGCCGGGTTGCCGCCTACGACCGTGTAGGGCGGAACGTCTTTGGTCACCACCGCAGAAGCGGCAATGATGGCGCCGTCGCCGATCTTCACGCCCGGCATGATGACTGAGCGGCGGCCGATCCAGACGTCGTTGCCGATGATGGTGTTGCCTTTATGCGGCGTCAGGTCGTAAGCGGACCGGGCCGCTTTTGCCCATTTGCCGCCAAAGAGACTAAAGGGATAGGTCGACACCGTCGATACGCTGTGATTCGCTGCGCCCATGATGAACTTGGTGTTCGCACCGATCGCGCAGAACTTGCCGATGATGAGCTTGTCGCCGAATTCCGGATGGTTGTAGAGAACGTTTTTGCGGTCAAACTCCGTGGGATTCTCGTCGTCTTCGTAATAGGTGTATTCGCCCACTTCAACGTTGGGCGAGGTAACAACATTCTTGATAAAACAGACGGCCGTATCGTCAATCGGGAAAATATCAAAGGGATCCGGCAGATCCGTATTGTGCGGCCCCATGATGCTGAAGGTGCTCATTGAAATAGCTCCGAGGGTGAGTGCGTATCCATTTAGAAATACGATATTGATCATACGACCTTAAGGGCGCAGTCGTATGCCGCTGGCGCAATGGTCAAGCGATTTTTGCTCTGCGGCAAAACAAAGCAAAGCGATTGATCGTCTCAGCCAAGGGAAAAAGTGGATTCGGAGCAGCTGAGAGAATTACATCGGTACCTGATCAAAAAGGAGCCGCAGCACTGGATGTGCAATGCCGATGCGGCGGAGGATGCAGGCCGCTGTATGAGCAAGCTGTTTTTGCAGGTATTAGCCGCAGTCACTGCGCCTGAATGATGCGTATGGCATGTCGGCGCAGCGATAAGGTGACGAACCGTTTGCCCAACAATTCTTTGACGAAGGCCTTCATGCAGCTGCTAATAAACTGACAGACCGCAACGCTTGTAAAACAAAAGAGATCCCGAAGAAAATCCGAGATCTCTTTACCCTGTTGTGTCCGCCCTTGCCCTCGCGTTTTTTCCGGGATTGGATGCACCACGCGGAGGGCTTCAGGATGCCCGTGTTATTAGTACAGATGAAAGGCGAATTAGAACGTGTAAGTGAGTTTCGCCGTCATGTTGTGGGACGAACCGTTGGTATCCAAAATACCCACATACCCGAAGGACAGGTCGAGGTTGCTGTTGACATCCAAGATGAGAGAAGCGTTCACCCATTGGTAGGAACGAGGTAATTTAACCGTGCTCGAGCCTTGGACACCAGAGATGTTGGACGAGACGTCCATATCACGGTTGAAATTTACGCGCGTGCCGCCGCCCAACAGTGTGTTTACGGTCGTGCCCCACTTTTGGAACCATTTGAGCGACAGATCGCCGTAACCGATGTTGGAGGTGTGGGAATCATAGTGTTCATAACTCACGGCGGCGATATTGCCGTTGATGTCGAAATCACCCATGCGGCCACCGGAATATCCAACACCGATTTCAGGAGTGAAGACACTGCTTTTCCCCAACGAGTAGTTCATGCCGATATGCACGGCACCGCCATAGGAAAGCGTGTCGGCAGATCCCGTGAATTGTTGTCCGCCGATGCTGCGGGTGACGTCTGTAGAAGTATGAGCCAACATGGCCTCGGCTTTGCCGTAGTACGCCGCGTTCCCTGCCGTGCAGAAGACGCGGGCGAACTTCGCGCCGCCGTAGACCGTGTTCATGTCAAAGTCGAGAGAGTCCGCACTGTCGTCCGTGGTTTCGTAGCCAAGATACAGGGTGAAGAGGTGCTCGTTTCGGTTCATGTTGCTGATGCCGAGCAGGATGCCTGTGGTGTGGCCTTTAACTGTGCCGCCAGCCGAGAGGTCGAATTTGTCGTAGGACGTGTAGGGTTTGACGAATGTGAGCCATTCCTGATTGTCCTGCATGCGGTGCGTATAGCCGGTTTGGGACACGTCGGCAGTAGCCGCCTCTACGAACATGGCGCGGCGGTTCAAGCGGTTGGCCTGCGTTTCGGCTAACTGCGCACCGACACCCTTGACGGCGTTCACCCACAGCTTGAAGTAGCCGCTGCTTTGGTCGTAATAACCGTCCAAGCCGTATTGCTGTTTGAGTGTTTCATCGAACTCAACGTCTTGCGTCGGTTTTCCAGTGACACCCGATAAGGGTTGGCCGGAAGCGTTTTGTACTGCGTTGTTGAAGTCGATGTCTCCGGATTGGTAACCAGTGATGGAAGAAATTTGAACTTTTTCCACGCTAATCGACCGGGCGTTCAGATTGTCTCCGGAAACTTTAATTCCTTGTCCGTCGCCCACCCGGTTGCCCGTGACGCCTACGCCCCAATTGAGTACCTTAACCTGTCCGCCGTTTTCAATGTGAATGTCAGCAGCTTGTCCGCTCGTGTTGACCTTGCCGCGGTTGTCGACGGCCAATAGGTTGGAAGCGCCCGTATTCGTACCGCTGCCGGCGATGATGGTGCCGCTGATGATGCCGGTGGCCGTGTTGGTCAGTGTACCGCCGTTTTCAACGGCGACCGCGCCAGTAATAACGCCGGTATTGTTCAGCGCTTCCTTAGCTTGGGTGGCGTCCGCACCGATATGCAGAGCCACTTGGTCGTCTGCTGTACCGATAGCGCCGGAATTAGCGACGACCGCAGAGTCAACGTTGAGCGTGGCGGCGTTGGCAATGTCGATCGTGGAGAATTTGCCCGTGTTGCTGATGCCGACCGTGCTTTCGATAGTCGCGTTATCGGTAATTTTCAGATCCTGCACGGTGCCGTGGTTATAAAACGCGGAGCCGCCCGTGCTTTTTAACAAACCGTCGATTTTGGCGGTTGTTATCTTGCCTTGATAGACCTCCACGCCCCAATTGCCGGAGAGTTCAGCATCTTGCTGTAATTCCAAAGTACTCAAATTGCCTTGAGTGCCCACGAATAAACCGGCCGCGTTTTGGCTGGTGGTCTTACTGCCGGACTCCAAACGGATGGTCTCAACCTTGTTGTAGCCGAATGAAATGCCCGCCCCGGGAGAGGCGTTAGCGGCTCCCGGCTTGTTATTCCAGACTTTATCGTAACTAAGGGCTCCCGTACCGGCAATAACGCCGCCGCTCTTATTCACAATCTCTTTCATCCAAACATCTTCCAAATACAGGCCGGTGTTTCCTTGAATCCTACCGCTGTTTTCCAAAGAACCGATGTTTTGCGCCATGATCTCCATGCCGGCACTGCGCCATGTTCGGTCTGCATTACCGCCTTTGATGGAACCTATGATCGTGCCGTTATTGACAATTGTGGTTATCGCAGTCTGATCGAAACGCACCCCTGTGAAGCCGCCTTCAATCGTGCCGTTGTTGATGAAGCTGCCCATTTTCCCCTCGCGGGCGAGAAAGCCGAAACCATTACGCTTCGTGACTTGGAATAATTCTCCCGTTTTTTTATTGGTGAAATTGGCACCCTTTGCCCTGAAATAGAGAACTGCAGCTAATGGTTCGCCGCCTAGAATTTTGACCGTTTGGCCGGAAGATGCACCGATGGTGAGAGTTGAGGTGGCGGCGCCATGACGCCAAGAAATGGAAGCAGGACCTTTCGCAGGGTCATCGGTTCCTCTGTTAACGACCCAATTGGATGGATTGGAAGGATCTGGAGAAATGATGTCGGAATAAGCTGTTTTCTCGATGACGGGATTGCCGGCAGCTAAAGTCGGAAAAGAAAACCAGGCCGCTTGAATGGCGGCGGCGCAAAGCGTTAATTTTGCTAAAGAAGGAAGTACGACGGAACAATCACTTGAGTGGCATTCTGGGAGTAACATTTTGTTTTACCTGAGAAATATCCAAAAATAATGTGAATATATTACAAGATATTATTTCCAATCCTAAGTCGTAATTTAAGCGTTCGCATTGTCAACAGAGGATATTTTGTGGAACTACCCATCAAACTGTGTAGCTCTTTTTTGTTTGCAGAGCAACCGTGGATAATAAAAAATATCCGCTGACAAAAGGCTGAAACGAAAGCAGTGATCAACTTTATTCGGATCCGCCGAAATATGTTTATATTTAAACAAAATGTCTGCAATAGGTTTACGCACGTCATCATCAATTATCGTTATATAAAGACGAATCCGATGCTTAAGCTCTCGTATGAAACGGTATCACGAGTTAAAAACAGTGTATCTGTTTTTTGCTTAGTTATCTAGCGTTGCCTTCTCTGCCAGTCTTTTTTCAGACCTGAATTGGGTTTCATCAGCGGCTCAGGCAACCATTGCCATTCTTTGAAAAGAGATTCGGCCTGTATCGGGGCCGACCAATTTTGTTCTTTGATGACGAGTTCCGAGGAAGTGTTTTCTAACGGCCCTTTAAGCGTGAGCAAGCATCTGCTCCTAATTGGGTGATTGGTTTGGCCGCTTCTTTTGTGGTCTTTGCCGTGTAATCTGTATGTTGATGAAGCTGCGTCGATTCTGATGCTGGGCAAACTGCGCTTCTGGAGGAAAAGCTTACAAGGCGCATAGAGGCATTTGGGCGCACAGCTCAGCCGCAGCCCTTTGCGGCCGGGATCGATTAAAAATTCGTCCAAGGCGTAACCCAAACCGATGACTCTATTTGGCGGCTCTTTGATCAACACCGCATCTCCCGTGACGGCCCTGCTTTTACCAATGAACGTCTAGAAGCGGCAGCGTGCACCACGACTGATATGCGGCAGGAAGACAGCGCAGGCGGGGGCAGCCCATTCACAACAAAGATCAGGAGGTCTGTCTGCGGGCTGAGCTGAAATGAGTCTTTCTATAGCCTCTCTATGGAATGATCGACCGTCTCAGCCAAGGAAAAAAGTAGATCGGGAGCAGCTCAGAGAACTGCATCGGAACCAGGTCAAAAGGAGCCGCAGCACGAGATGCGCAATGCCGCTGCGGCGGCAGTCGCGTGCCGCTCTATGAGCAAGCTGTTTGTTCAGGTATTAGCCCAGTCACTTTGCCTGATGATCCGTATGGCATGTCGGCGCAGCGAAACGGCTGCGAACCGTTTTCCCAACAATTCCTTGACGAAGGCCTTCGTGCAGCTGCTAATAAACTGACAGACCGCAACGCTCGTAAAACAAAAGAGATCCCGAAGAAAATCCGAGATCTCTTTAATCTGTTGGGTTTGCCTCTGTCCTCGCGATTTTCCGGGAAGGGGGACCCTGGAGGCAGTTTGGGATCAATACTTGAAAAGGTGACCCATGCGGTCGGCTTTGGTCTTCAGATAGAAGAGGTCGTAGGCAGTGGCGTCCATCTGGATGGGCACACGCTCAGTAATGACGATGCCGAATTCTTCGAGCTGATAGACCTTGTCGGGATTATTCGTAAGGAGACGCATGCTCTTGACGCCCAAGTCACGCAGAATCTGCGCGCCGGTAAAGTACTCTCGTTCGTCGCCCTTAAAGCCGAGTGCAAGGTTCGCTTCGAGCGTATCGAGCCCCTTTTCCTGCAGCTCGTAGGCACGCAGCTTATTGATGAGACCGATGCCGCGGCCTTCCTGACGCATATAGAGCAGGATGCCCCGGCCTTCCTTCTCAATCTGCGTCATTGCGGCGGCGAACTGCTGACCACAGTCGCAGCGCAGCGACCCAAAGCAGTCGCCCGTCAAGCATTCGGAATGCACGCGGACGAGAAGATCCTTGCCGTCGCCGATCTCGCCCTTGACGAGCGCAACGTGGTGCTCGCCGTTCAAGCGGTTCACGTAGCCGTAGGCGCGGAATTCACCGTACTTCGTCGGCATCTTCACGACGGCCACGCGGTCGACGAGCTTCTCGTAAATTTTGCGGTAGGCCTGAAGATCCTTGATGGTAATGAACTTCAGGTTGTGCTGCTTGGCAAGTTCAATCAATTCGGGCGTGCGCATCATCGTGCCGTCGTCACGCATGATTTCGCAGCACAGCCCCACTTCCTTGAGGCCGGCAAGGCGGCAGAGATCCACCGTTGCTTCGGTGTGGCCGTTGCGCTCAAGCACGCCGTTTTTCTTCGCGAGCAGCGGGAACATATGACCGGGACGACGGAAGTCTTCGGGACGAGCGTCGTCGGCCACGCACTTCATCGCGGTCACAGAGCGCTCGTAGGCAGAAATCCCGGTCGTCGTGTCGATATGGTCAATGGAGACCGTGAACGCAGTCGAATGATTGTCTGTATTGTTCTCGACCATCTGGTGCAGGTCGAGTTTCTTGGCATATTCAGCCGACATGGGCATGCAGATAAGCCCCTTGCCGTGCGTTGCCATGAAGTTGACATTTTCAGGGGTGGCGAATTCCGCCGCGCAGATGAAGTCACCTTCGTTCTCGCGATCCGGGTCGTCGGTGACGAGAATGATCTTGCCGTTCTTGAGATCTTCAAGAGCTTCCTGCACCGTGTTGAATTGGGCCATCGTCCGTTCTTTCCTTGAAGGGAGGCGCACCGCATTGCTCCTGAAGGTGCAGCTCCCGGATGTAGTTGGGTTCATGCTCCCGGACTTCACGGCTATCAGGATTTCACGGCCGTTTGGGCCGTGAAGGGTCTGCGCACTTTCGAGCAGCGGGCATCGGCGAAGGCGGGGAGCAGGTGCCGGGCGCGGCGGCATGCCGGCCGCACCCGATTTTGCAATAGCGGGCAAGTATAGCCGATGCGCTGAGGCGCAAATGTGAGCAAACGGTTATTCCATATTGCTGGGTGCCGTGAAGCCTTGAAATCCTGCAGTTTCTCAGGATGGGCAGGCGCACAGCATGCATTCGGAATTGTCTTGGATTTTTTCCCGTATCCCGCTAGAAAAAGGACCTGGAGACTAGGTGAGGAGCGGCAGACACGACGGCTTCAATCTCGAATTCGGCCGCATCATCAATGAGCGTGGGGTCTTGATCGAGCTGTCTTTTAATATCAATGGGCTCCACGTTTTTAAGCATTTGCGGATTGGCCAGCCGGTTGCGCCGAACGGCATAGCTCCAGTCGTCGCGCAGATACTTCAGTGCGAGTCTGGGCAGGCGGGGACGCTCAGAGAGCGCAATGTTGATTTCCGGATCCTGAAGCTCGGCAGCGCTGTTGAGTATCGGATCAAAATGAGTGTCTTTAGGCAGTACTCGTATCAGTGCGGCGATTTCGGAGCAGGTGAGGGGCAGTACGGCTGCGTCGAGGAGCATTTTCTGAAGAGTCTCCGTCGGCTCTCCGTTTTGGAAGAAGCTCGTCAGAAATGCCATGCGGTCAATGAGACCGAAAGCAATCGGCGAGAGCAGCCTTTCCTTTGTCTCGTTTGTTTCATTTGTCTGGTTTTTCTGGTTTGCCGCCTCGCCCTTGGTTTTGATCGGATGGGGGTCTTTGCCTGCTGTCAAGGCGTTGGATGCTCGAGCAAAGGCCGCTTCGAGCGCAAGATCACGCTCAACGTCATCGTCGAGCGTAAAGGAGCTGGTGCCCCAGGGACCTTTAGAGAGCAGGCGTTTGAGCTGGAGACGAAAGGTCTTGTTGCCAGAGAGATCCACTTCAGTCATGAGCTTTTCCATATGCCGAGGCTCGCAGCCGTTCGCCGCAAGACTCTTCAGCAGCATCTGCGCAGCAGTGATATCGCCTTTGACAGCAGCGGCGAGCGACCAGTTGGAAAGAACTTTCACGGCTCGAGGATCGTGAAGAACAGCAAAACGAGTGCGGTAGTCAATATCTTGAGCAAGACTCGCCCAAATCGCGGGCGTAAGGGAGCCGGCAAAGGCCGCCCGACGGCGCAGACCGGGGTTTTCGCTTGACGCAGCAGCAAAGCGAAAGCGTTTGTGAATGGCATCCTCGCCTTTAAAGTCGAGGTTTTTCAAAAGGCGAAGACCGAGGTCGCCCTCAAGCCTCACGATTTTCCTTTGGATATCGCCAAAGAAATGAGCCGCAAGCGTCTGTGCGTTTATTTCATTGGCCGGTGCGGCCTGCGGGACGGGGCGGGAGATGAGGACAATGGTATGAGGGATTGTGGGCTGCATTAGGGATTCCTCGGGAGCGGAATTTGAAGCGGCAGACGGGGTCTGCAGTATTTGGAGTTTGAGTGCGGCGTAACGCCCGAAACCTGAGTCGCGCGCTTATTCATTGCCCTAAGCCTACCGAGGGATGCGTCGCTCCCCGACCGATTGAAGCGTGCCCCCCTGCGGCTGACCAATCGCCGACACAAGCGCCTCGGCGAAGATTGACCACAAAGGCGGCAGCGCTCAGTGCGCGGGCCGCCTTCGAAGCCCTTAGAGCGAACTCGATTCAGCTTTTTTCAGTCAAGCAAGCGGCTCATTCGACGTTCCGCCCCGACTTGGCGGAGGTTGGCCGAATCGTCGGCAAGGAGCTGCGAGATTCCGGCATCACGAAGGAAGAAGCCTCTGGGCTTCAGGCGATCTGTCAAGCCGCAGCGGCAGCCGTGGCTCGACAGACGGGTATGAGTCCGAAGCAGATTTGGACGCCGTTCGGGCCGCGCATCCTTTGGGAACCTGACATCACACGCAACGATGCTGGGGAGATCCAGATCCGCGGTTCTTCTCTCGAGGCATTTGCCGGTAGTTTTCAACAAGCCGAAGCGGCTATGGAGTCGCCGGACGGTTTGGGCCCCATGATGCCGGAGTACAACGGGAAGCCCAGCGAAGGGCTGGCCTGTCTGAGGCAAGCGAAAACAGGTGCAATCCCTGCGCTGTTCTACCACAAAGATTTTGGTGACCTTGGGATTATGTACGGCAAGCCCGGGAAGCCCAACAGGGAGTACGCAGATGGGTATGGATTGGCGCACATCGACGCCAAGCACCCAGAGGCGGCTGATCAGATCCAACGGTTTCTTGACGTTGCAGAGGCTGATGATGCCCGTTTAAGTAAGACCAACACGGACCCGGATCGAGTTGTTTTAACTGACGGCGTTTACTTTCTGGCAATGACGAAGGTGTGGCGAGGAGAGCCTAAGCACAGCAAGAGCACGTGGATCATAATCGTTTACGAAAAAGGCAGGCCGCAGAACCAAGTCGCCACTTCTGCTGTTTCCAGGGGCCGCAGTCCGTGGATGCCCCAGCCTGCCGCGGCAAAAGATAGCACTCCCGACTGGGAAAAAGCCTTGAGCAAGTTCAAAGGGACGCCTTTCTCAAGGCTCCGAGGGCAACTTCTTCCCCGAATAACGGTTGATCGCCCTGTGGAGGAATGCCGACCGCTCGACGCTCCTCCACGAATCCGGGCATGCCTTCCTTTCCATGGAGATGGGCGCTGCAGCGGAGTTACCAAGATCGGCGAATGCTGACGGCAAAGGCGGCCGCGTGCCGTGCGCGAACCGCCTTCAAAGCCCTTAGGCCAAACTCGATTCAGCCGTTGGCAGCACTCTGTTTATTCACATCCAGCTTTCATTTTGAGCCGCTGTGCGGCCCGCAATGCGGCCGTAGACTAAGCAGTCTGTGACGGCGCAGGAGCCGAGGCGAACAGCACCGTGCACGCCGCCCGTCGCTTCGCCGGCAGCGAAAAGGCCTGGGATCGGTTCATCGGTCGAGATATCGAGCGCTCGCGCCTGCATATCCGTATAGATCCCGCCCATGCAGTGATGAACCTTAGGCACCATTGTCGAAATGTACCAAGGTCCGGTTCCCATTGGCTGAGCCTTCTTATTGACATAGCGTTTGAAATGCGCATCTGTTCCGCTCTTAACGGCGCTGTTCCATTCCTCGACACTCTTTCGAAGACCCGCAATATTGATCTTTTCACCGGCGGCGAGCGCTTCGAGCGTTTCATACTGCTTCACGCAGCCTCGATCGAGCATTTTCTGCAGCAGGCCGGGGCGAGAAATGCCCATCGGTTCGACGCCTTTGGCATCCGCTACCGCGTAGCAGTGAATACCTTCATTGAGGAGCGTCATGATGGCGTCGGCTCGCACTTTTCGGTTGGCTAGTTCATCCACGAAACGTTCTCCGGTCTTATCCTGCACCCACACGCCGAACATGGCCGCAGCGCCCTGAGCAAAGAAAAGCGCAATGCCCATCCCTTTTTCGACGGGCGAGGTCCAAGGCGCACACTGGATCCAGTCCGTTTGAATCAATTGGCAGCCGATGCGGGCAGCCTCGCGCCAGGCTTCAGAGGTAGCGCCCGGCTGGCAAGTGGTGCCGAGTTTCTCCGTGAGCTTCGGATCCTGAATGGAGCGGTATTTGATATCAGCTCCGAAGCCGCCGTGGCAGAGTACAACGGCTCTGCGGGCGGCGATGAACTTTACCTTCCCCGAATCGGCCTTCGGGAAGCTGTAGCCCTCACGAACTTGAACGCCTTTCACTCGGCCGTCGGCATCTTGAATGATGCGCTCCAAATAAGTGCGGGTGCGCGGTTTGACCCCAAGCGCTTCAAGCTTGGCAGCTTCCTTGAGGACAATGCCGGAACCGGAGCCGTTTTTAACAATGGCGCAGCGCGGCACGGAATGACCGCCTTCCTGCGCCACGCGCTCCTCGACCCATTCAACGCCGAGCGTTTGGATGGTCCACTCCCAGGTTGGGAGCGCCTCTTCGCAGAGATGCCGCACTTTTTCGGGCTGGTTGAGTCCGCCCCCTTCGGTCATCATGTTTTGGCCATGAGTTCCGGCGAGTCTTCCAGGCCTTCTTTTTTCTGCATGGGTGTTCCCGGAACGCCCATGATGCCGCCGTTGATGATGGAATTACCGCCGATGACGCGCATCTTCTCCAATACGCAGACCGAAGCGCCGGCCAGCCGAGCTTCAATAGCGGCGGCAAGACCAGCAAATCCGGAACCGATGACGACAACATCGAACGTTTCATCCCACTTTTCGGGTATCGGATCAAATGCTTTGGCAGATGCGGATGAAGCGCCGGCAAAGAGCGTTGTGGTGAGCGCAGCGGTTTTAAGCCACTTGCGCCGAGAGAGGTTCGGCATGTCATTCTCCTTTTGAATAGCCGCAGGCAGTCGGGAGCCTGCATATGTTCATTTTCGGCGCAGATGGTGAAGGATGCGTTTATCCGTTTGCGGCCTGCGCGTTTTTCCTAAGCTCATTTTGTAGTTTGTGCTACAGACGAAATTTGTCTTGCTGATCAACACTCTTCCCTTGAAAAAGAGCCTGCGTCTCTAGGGACGCCCGCTGATTCAAAGGAGAGCAAGAATGAAACAATTCGCGATGACGGCTGCTGCCGCGGCAGCAGTCTTGATGATGAATCCTGCATTTGCTGCGGATGCGGCTTATGAAGCCGACCTCTGCGTGATCGGCGCGGGTGCGTCCGGCACCGCAGCTGCCTGGGCAGCCGCCGAAAAGGGCATGAAGGTCATCACGCTTGAAAAGTCTGGTCTTCCGGGCGGCACCGGCAAATATTCCGAAGGCATCTTTGCCGTTGAGAGCGCTATGCAGCGCAACTGGAACTACGGTCTCACCAAAGACGAAGCCTTCATGAAAATCATGAATTACGGTCACTGGCGAGGCAATGCGCGCATGGTCCGGGCCTTCGTTGACCGCTCCGCCGACACGATTGACTGGATGATCAAGAACGGCGTGAAGTTCGAAAAGCTCTTTTCCAACTATCCCAACGGTCTGTACACCTGGCACATTTACGAGGGCCGCGGTGCGGGCTGGATCAACCTCTTTATCGACAAGTACAAGAAAGCCGGGCAGACGCTTTTGACGAACACTTGGGGACAGAAGCTCATTACCGAAAATGGCCGCGTGGTCGGCGTTGAAGCGACGAACAAAGCGGGCGACAAGATCACCATCCGTTCCAAGGCGACCATCATTGCGACGGGCGGCTTCTTTGACAACAAGACCATGCGTGAGAAATATCTCCGCTTTGCCGATGCGGACGGCCTCGCTCAGACGGGCAAGACCGGCGACGGCATCCAGATGGCCTGGGCCGTTGGCGGCGGGAAGGAAGGCACGGAGGTGCAGGCCTCTTATCGTCCGGGTCCCCGAGGCGTATCCACGACCAATCAGGTGAGCGCTACCGCCAAGCAGCCGCATCTCTGGCTGTCGCCTAAGGGCGAGAGGTTCTGCAACGAAGAAATCATGCTCGAATGGCCGTTTGCCGGCAACGCCCTGGAACGCATCGGCGGAACAATGTTCGTGGTCTATGACCAGAAGACGCTTGATCATATGGAAAAGGATCAGGGCATTGACCTCGGCGTCGGCGTAATGGTGCCGGTCGGCACCAAGCTTACCGACTTCCAGAAGGACTGGGATGGTGCGGTGCAGGCTGGCTGGGCATTTAAGGCAGATACGCTCGAGGGTCTTGCGAAAGCGACCGGCATGAATGCCGATAAGCTCAAGAAGACAGTGGCGGAATATAACGGCTACTGTGACGTTCGTCACGATGCAGAATTTGCCAAGGATCCGAAATATCTGCGCGAAGTGAAAACCGGTCCTTTCTATGCCATCAAGTCCGTGGCGAGCTCTCTTGGGACCTTGGGCGGCATTAAGGCCAATGAACGCTTTGAAGTCGTTACGCCCGAAGAAGATCCGATTCCGGGGCTTTACGCGGCCGGAAACGATGTGGGCGGCATGTACGGCGACTCGTATGATCTTTTGATGGCGGGCTCGACGGTGGGCTTCGCCGTTAACTCGGGGCGCATCGCAGTGGATTCAGCGGCAGAGTATATCCGTACTCTGAAGTAACGTCATTCCAGTCAGTTCGAAGCCATTCGATCTTCATCTGGCTAGGCTCAAACGGCTTCTTGGTCTCTTGACCTTGGAGCCGTTTGCCGTTTAGGCCGGCAGCGGGCATTTCGGCACGGGATTCTCAATCCAGTCATCAACGGCGGCAAAGAGCTGGTCGGAAAAAAGCAGTTTTCGCCCGTCTCGGCGAACCAGATCTGCTTTCATCCAGGAGGACAGCTGTCGGGCAACGCTCACGCGGTTGAGGTTGACAATCTCGCCGATGCGCTCGGCAGAAATCATGAGCGGCAGTCTGTGCCAGCCGCTGCTGGGCGACACATTTTCTGCTCGGCAGAGGGCCTTGGCACAGATCACAATCCGTTCGGCAGGCGGACGAATGAAGTTCGCCGTCATGCCTTCCAGAATGGATTCCTCTTTGGCAATGACGCAGCGGATTTCAAGCTGAGCGAGTGCCGGATCCTTCATCAGTGCGGCGGTGAGCACCGCGGGCGGCACGACGCGCACGACGCTTTTTTCAAGCGCTCGCGTAAATACATTGCAGCGTGTGCCCACGCTGGCTGTAAGGTCGCCCATCGCGCGGCCGGGGAGCAAAACAGAGAGGATCGTCGGACGGTGATTTTCCGCTTCCGCAGCGTAATAAGCGCAAAGCCCCGACTCCAAAAAGAAAAGACGCTGGGATTCTCCGCCGCGTTTGAGGAGTTCGCCTTTGGCAACCTCGCGGCGAATGCCTTCGGTGAGGAAAAGCCGTGCGAAAGGAGCGGGCTCGGCCGGCAGAAAATAGGGAAGCTGCTCAAAGATGCGTCGCATGCGGCGGCTCGGTGCGGTGAGACTGAGGAACTTACTCTACTATAGAGCCAGAACCATCAATGATGGCGTCAGCGTTCTCAGGATAGAAATGACAAACGATTCCTGATAGTTTTTGTTTAACAATGGTTCGTCCCTTAAGTGTTTGCTTATCGGAGGGTTCCCCCTTGAAGAGGGCATTCATCCTCGCAATGACGATCAATTTGTAAACCATCCTCGGGAAAGCGAGCACAAAAGAGGTGTGCCGCGACGTGAAAACCCGGTCATTGGATTCCGCCAAAAAGGGCACTGGGCCGTTATGATCCGTGCAGCTTTTGAGCAGCCCGCTTTGCCTGCACAGAGGCGGCTGACATTTATTTTTTTGAATTCATCAGCTTAAGACACCAAGTGGAGTTGAATATATGGCAATTACTGAAACCGATCCCGCCTCATCTGCGGCAGCAGAAGCGGCCGATGCTGCTGTGCATGGGCCTGATTTGTCGATGGGTACGGAACACCTCACTGACGCCATTGCCGATACGACCAATTACTTTGTCGTTTTCTTTGAAAAGCTTTTGGAAGGCCTCACTTGGGGCAATGTCCTTTTCCAGCTCTGCGTTATCGTCGTTGCCGTATTGGCCGGCCTGATGTGTTCGAAGCTTGTGCGCAGCGTCGTTGCCCGGCATATGCCGCCGCATGAGCTTAAAGAGCGGTTTACGCAGCGCATGAAGCGTCTTGCGCTCAGCGTGGTCAATGCCATTGCTTTCGGACTTGCGGCCGGCTCCGTCACGGCGTGCTGCGCCTACGGCGCGGTGATGATGGGGTATCAGGCGTCCAGCCTGGTGCTCTTAAAGGTCGCCTACAGTTTCTTTTATGCCTACTCACTGCTTGCAATCGTTTTGGGACTGCTGCAGGCAATGGTGGGTTCGAGCATCATTTCACCCCGCATTACGAAGTCGATCGTCGTCACGTTCTGGATTTTGGCGATTCTGCAGTTCTTCGGGGTCCTCACGCACCTCGTTGATGTGCTTGACGCGACGGCCATTCCAATCGGTTCGGGCAACATGACCGTATGGAAGCTCTTTATGGCAGTCTGCTCGGTCCTGCTCACCGTTGCTGCTGCTAACTGGATCAGCGAGATGATCGAACAGACGATCAGCGATGCGAAGAGTCTGACGGGCAACATCAAGGTTGTGCTCGGCCGCGTGGTTCGAATTTTCCTGATGGTGATCGCGGTCATCATCGGCTTGGGAACGGTCGGCATTGATCTCACTATTCTCTCGGTCTTCGGTGGTGCGCTCGGCGTGGGCTTAGGCTTCGGACTCCAGAAAATTGCTTCGAATTACGTCTCGGGCTTCATCATCCTGCTCGACAAGTCTGTGAAGATCGGCGACCTCGTAACGGTCGGCGGCTTCACCGGCAAGGTGACGGAAATCAATACGCGCTTTACGGTCGTGCGGAGTGCGGGCGGCGTTGAAAGCATCGTTCCGAATGAATCGTTCGTTACCTCGCAGGTACAGAACCTTTCCTATTCGGATTCGCCGACGCTTCAGACGGTTGAGATATCAGTGGCTTACAACGCCGATGTGAAAAAAGCGCTTGAACTGATGCTCGATGAAGTCGGCAGAGATCGCCCTCGTATTCCGAAGGACCGCAAACCCTGGGCTTCCGTTTCGCGATTTGCAAGTTCAGGGATTGATCTCAATGTCAATTTCTGGGTTGAAGATCCGGTGAACGGCACGGCAGGCATTAAGACCGACATCATGATGAACCTGCTTCGCCGATTTGCTGAAGCCGGCATCGAAATTCCATACAACCGTCTGGAGATTGATATTCTCAACAATAATAATAAGGCACTGGAAAATCAATAAATAACAAATAATAAAGTCTTCCCATTTATTCCTCCATGCACTTCGGCATTGGAGACTTTGGCATGGGAGCATGGGTGGGAAGACGCCGAGGAGGCCTCGGTTCTTCGTATAGAAGAACGCTCTTACATCTTCAGCATTCCGTTTTGGGTGAGTTTCCTTCAGTGTGCCGGCATTAGAGCCGAGTCTATGGCAGGAAACCATCAATGATGTACGGAAGTGCAAAGCTTTGAAAGCGATAATTACTTTTTAAGCTACGATATTTTTTGTCTTGATGCCTGGAAGGTCTATAACTAAAAATATCCCTCTTTTGGCTTTAATTTATTCTGTGATCGCAGAGGGTTATTCCTGTTTTATAAGAATGGCCGCGGTCATTTCCTTAAATGGGAATCATTAAGTTTTTTCCATAGAAAATATTTAGGCACATAATATTTGCTGATGGTGCACCGGTTCGTTAAATTCTTTGGCACCTGCTTATCACATCACAGAAGTATTTCATGGTGCGATATTCTTGTGTATTCATTTATTTGATGAATACGATACCGTTGATGGCAGAATATTCTTCTAATGGTCAGAGGAGATGTGGATCCGGGTGTCGATTTGGAAGTGTTGACATGTAATCTATGGTGTTTTCCTTTCGTATTTCTGCTTGTATTCGTTTTCCTTGACAAAGAAATTTCATATCTATAAAGTCAGCTAGCGCGAAAATGAATTTTCGTCTTTAGGAAACCTAAGAAAAATTGCGCGGATGGCTGTACTTGTGCGGCTGCTGATGCCTTTCTTTCGTAGTTCAAATTTTTGAACTTGGATACGAAGTTGATTATTTCTCTCCAGATTCAAAGACTTTTATTTAAATATTCTATAAGGGGAGAGTAGATGAAGTACGGAATGTTTACTGCCTTAGTATTGGCTCTTAATTTGGTTTTCGATGGTGTTGCATTTGCGGGTCATAATAATGACATCGAAATAAACTCTGACCGAAACTTTGCCAACACTGAAACGATCACTTCAGATAAGAGAACTATTATTGGATCAGGAGTAACGATAACAATTGCTCCAGATGCTGAACTTCGCTTAGTCAACAACAATACAACGAATGACCAAGCCTCGGTGGTTGAGACAGGTTTGACAGGCGCTTCTGACATAGCGTTCAACGGCGGAAAGCTAATACTCCGCCGTGAAGGGGATGGCGTGATCATTCGAGCGAATGGCGGGACGACTTCGGCTTTGACGTTTAATACTGAAAGTACTCTTTTAAACGGTACCGCATCTAGAGGCATCGATGCAGACAAGTCAAGCGCTGTCGACTTTGCTGATGGTTTTACGCTCAATCTTGATCGTTCAGGAAGCACTACGGGGCGAGATGTGGTGGGATTGAGATTAGCGCAGCGAGCTCATTTGAATACGACATTTGCTGACGTAAAATTAACTGCTGGAGACAGTGATTCTAGTTTGACTGGCATCATTTTGGATGATGGTGTTTTGAGTGCGAATAAGCTCAATATAGACATTAATGGCCGTAATTCAAAATCTCTAAAAAATTTTTATGGTTTTAATATCAATAACGATAGATCCCATAAAGAGGGTTTGAACTTTTCAGCTCCAATAAAGATTTTGCTTCAAGATGCTCTCAATACTGATGCAATAGCACTCAGACTGGTAGGTTGGTACGATTATCATTTTGCCGATTCACTCCAACTTGCTGTGAAGAATACTCATCATGCTTATGGATTATATGTCGCCTACGCTGACGCAGTGAATTTGAACGATGATCTGACCATAAATTTCAGCGGGAATACTGAATCATATGGTATTTTTAATTCTAATTATAATTATTATTATGGTATTTCTCCTGATGATGAAGAAAATCAGAATATATTAAAAATTAAAACTGCTGCTATTTATAATGAAGGAGGAAAGTCCACTGCTGTTTGGACGAGAGATGATTCAGTTACAATTATCTCAGAATCGCTTACAACCAATGCTCAAGAAGCCTTGTACGCAAGAGACCAAGGTATTATTGAGGTACAAAGAGACTTCGTCACGACGGCAGAATCGATGATTTCTGCATGGAATAACGGAACTGTCATTATAAATAGTTTGGGAAAAGGAAAAGTCCAATTCACTGGTGTTACGAGATTTCAATACGTCGGCAGGACGTTTGGAGGGCTTTACCTTACCGTTGGTTCGGGAAATGCTGATGAGAATTCTTACTGGAATGTGACTGGGCTTTCTCAGCTTTCAACCCTCACGATTGCTCCCAATGCTTCTTTAAACTTCCTCTTGACTGCCGAAGCACTTTCTGAGTTAACGGCCAACAAGGCTTTGATAACGGCTTACGGAACGGTTCCGGTAATACTGCATTCGTCTGCTTCAGCTGCCGGAGCAAGCACTATCACGTTGTCAGGAGCAGGTCTTAATTTGCAGGCTGGTGATGAAATTCGTCTTATCGAAAGTTATGCTGGTGTGGCTTTGGATGACGAACATAATCTTTTGACTGCCGGCACTTCTTTGAATGAACTTAAAGGCAATCTCAATGTTAAGCACATAGCATCCCTCTCTCGCGTGCAAGAAAGTGACCTCACCAAGGATGACTACGATCTCACGATGAAGAGCAGTTACTTATTGACTGCAACTATCAAGAACAAGCGTCCGAATATTGACAAAGTTAACGATCAGACCAATGCGCTGATGCAGTCGAGCATCGCGTCAGCAGCAGCAATGTACGCTGCCGACGAACTTTTGATCGATTCCACAATGAAGTCTCGGCAGGGTGTGCGTCAGACCGGCCCCTTTGCGGCGGCACGAGCAGGGAAATACGATTTGGATGTTGCCGGAGCTTTAGACACCTCAGTGACTTCAGGTCTTCTCGGCTACGCTTTCAACCTACGGGATTCTGAAGTCGGGGCCTTCTTGGAAATGGGACATGGAACATACGATACCCGCACAGCCTCAACGACTCTCGTTGGAGAAACGAAGGGCGACGGCAAACACAACTATGTGGGCTTCGGCGTCTATGGCAATTACACAACACCAATGGATTGGCTGCATGTCACGGGGTATGTCAAGGGCGGTTGGCTGCGCAACGAATTCTCTGTGCCATTAGCAGGGGTAAAAGTTGACTTTGACCGTACCAGCAATTATTGGGGAGCTCACCTCGGTGCATATGGTGAATTTCAGGCTTCGGAAAAGTTTAAGAGCCGTACGTTCCTGAATTACTTCTACGATGACCGAGAAAGTGAGATGCATACCGCTTCTGGTTCTTCTGAGGTGGCTGGAGCCAAGTTCCATTTTGCGTCGTTCAATTCGCATCGGGCACAGTTGGGGTCGGTGTTTGAGTATGCTTATACGGCTGACTTGCGGCCCTATATTGCGTTAACTTATGAATACACATTCAAGGCCGATGCAAAAGGGCGCGCCGCCGATCAATACGGTGATTTGGCTTTAAATGGTACCGATCTCGAAGGCAACACCGGTATTGTCTCTCTGGGCTGGACGTATCAGAACGAAGCGAGAGACTTTGAGTTCGATGCCGGCATGAACGGATACGCCGGTAAGCGCCGCGGCATCAGTGCGCAGCTGCAGGCAGCTTGGAAATTCTGACCCCGGGCAGGGCGGCCGCGGGCTGCTGAAACAACCGCGTTTGGCGTCCTGAACGCCCGGTTAACGGATCCGTCCGTGAGCGGTGTGTTTTTTAGGAGGCCGTTTCAGTCCAAGCAGCGCGAGCCTATCGCGCTGCTTTTTCACTGACGCACCGCCGATCCAGGAATTTCAAACCCGCAGTCTTTTGAGTCTGAGCACGATCCATCATCATGAGCCTCACAGAGGCCGCTCCCCGCGAAGGCAAAGACGGCACCTCTTCGCTGAGGTCTGATGACCGCGACCGCCCCGTTTTGCGCTGCCTGAAACTCAGTTCACTTTAGACACAAATGTATTCATGGAACAATATTTCATCCGTCAATAGAATTGAGACTCAATTTCGCCTTGCTGCCAATGCACAGGCAGGCAGGCGGGCCGATGAGGACAACATGACTAACTACAGCAACGAAAAAATGCGGGAGAACCTCGGCAAATCCATTGACGAGAAGAAGCTCCAGGCGATGATGGAATTAAAGCGCGCGTACAACGCGGGTGAAATCACTCTTGAAGAGGGCCGCAGGAGAGCCAAGGCAGAATTGGGCACCTTGGAGCCCTATGAGTTTGCCGTGGCCGAACAGGGGCAGCAATCGCTCGATCCCGATGAATGCCGCAAGGAAGACATTCAGGCGATGATTGATCTCTTCAGCGACGTGCTTTCCACGAAACGCCCGGAGAGCTGCCGGCCGATCATCCGCTCTCGCACTATTACCAAGAAAACGATGCGCTGCGGGGGATTCTCAAGGAGATCGAGGATCTGATGCAGTACCCGCTGATCAAGAACCAGTGGCTTGAGCTCTACGACCGCTTGGAAAAGTACAAGATCCACTTCAGCCGCAAGCAGAATCAGCTCTATTCGGCCTTGGAGCGTCACGGCTTTGATCGGCCGACCGACACCATGTGGCTCTTGGATGACTTCATCCGCGATGAAATCAATAAGGCCCGTTCGCTCCTCGATGCCGACAAGGACGATGAATTCATCGCCATGCAGCAGACCATTGTCGATGATCTGCGCGACTTGATGGCTAAGGAAGAAACCATTCTCTATCCCACCTCCTTAGCGCTTATTCCGGCTGCGGAATTCGAGCAGATGAAGGCGGGCGACCGGGAAATCGGCTATGCCTGGGGGCAAGCCGCGCAGCAGGCCGACCCCGTCAAGTCAGCGCCGGAAGCGAAGGCCGCCGACGGTGATTTGGCTGCTGACTTGGCAGCCCTGCTTGCAAAATACGGGCACAAGGTAACTTCGCCCGAGCAGACGTTTGACGTGAGCACCGGAAACCTCACGCTCGATCAGATCAATCTCATCTATCGGCACCTGCCCGTTGATATCACTTATGTCGATGAAAACGAGATCGTGCGTTTTTACAGCGACACCAAACACCGCGTCTTCCCGCGCAGCAAGAATGTAATCGGGCGGCAGGTGCAGAACTGCCATCCGCGCACGAGCGTCTTTGTCGTCATGGAGATCATCGAGAAGTTCCGCTCCGGCGAACAAAGCAAAGCCGAGTTCTGGATCAATAAGCCCGGTCAATTCATCTACATCATCTATGTCGCGGTGCGCGATGCAGAGGGCAAATTCCGCGGCGTGCTGGAAATGATGCAGGACTGCACTAAGATCCGCGAGATGCAGGGCTCCCGCACGCTTTTAAATTGGGAAAACAGCGTCGAGCGTCTGCACCAGATCCAGGAGCCCGAACCCCGGACTTCGCAAAAACCGGCAGCGGAGAGCGCCGCTGTTGCTCCATCAGAGGGACCGAAAACCGTTCCGGAAATCACCGCCGAGACTTATTTAAAGGACCTCATCAAGGATTTCCCGGCGCTTAAGGAGCGCATGGCGCGTATTTCGCCCAAATTTAAGCTCCTGCAGACGCCGCTCGCCCGCGTCATGCTGCCTCACGTGCAGATTGCCGACATCAGTGCCCGCAGCGGCATGGAAGTGAGTACCCTCATTGCTGCCATTAAAGAGCAGATCGAGGGAATCATCGCCGGGAAGCCCTAGTGTGGATGACTGCCTCCTGATTTCACTGGCGAAAGCGAAATCATCCCGCTGGTACAGTCCCAGCGGGAGGAACGAGGAAACATGAGGTTTTGTTTCTGCCGTGAATGACGGGAGGCTTGCTTACTAAAAAGGGGAAGTCCGCCGATATTTTTATTCATCCCATGAAATTTAAAAATATATCCGGATTTCCCTGACACCTTCGGGCCGCCCCTCAAGGATGAGGAGGTCTCTCAGCATCAAGCGACCTTGGATGTCGGCCTGACTCGGGCAGGATTCTGCTGTCCGAGGTGCGGTTTCCCGTGCGGCGCCGACGTTGTGGCCGACAACAACATATGCGCAGGCATCGCCTTAGAGTCTCTCGGGAGCTGCAGCCTGCTGCTGCTCAAGCGAACCGGCCTTCTTGCAAGAGACGCGCTGGTCAGCAGCAGGAACCTATTCGAAGAGATCCCCCAGACGCCAAAAACGCGTAAGGGCTCCGGAGGGAATCTCCGTCCTAATGACATGGACCACCCACCTACCCAGTGCGTCACAACGAAGCGCTGCGCGATAATGGGTGTATATCAACCTCGTAGGAGGTCCATGTCATGTCAAAGAAGAATACACGCAATGCGCTGGATACGTCGCTCTCGTACGCCGTCATCGGCCTCGATCTTGCTAAGGCAGACTGCGCCGTTGCAGCGGTGCCTTGTTCCGATGACGAGC